>CENI01056782.1_pt1 | contig 16932 bp, 13 predicted proteins | sample 530161 | NCBI WGS metagenome assembly CENI01 (sample SAMEA2591107, study PRJEB7988) | marine metagenome | isolation source: saline water (ENVO:00002010), including | reverse complement strand
CTTTACCCCCTAAATCTTTTAAGTCTTGTAAAAAACTTTTCGCAGTAATTCCGTGAACACCAATCTCGTCATATATAAATATATCCGTAGACTTTCCTTTCTTTGCCTCTATCGGATTAATAGCGTACCACGATTTATTTTGATAAATACTTTCCATACTATTTGCAAATATAATAATTAATTACTATTTACTGTTGACAGTGCTCGTCATTTTGTTTTCATATAATCATAAACAATTCTTTGAGCTTGTCTAACAGAGATTTCATATTTTTCAGATATATCTAAAAATATATTTTTTATAAGCTCTGTGTTCTTTTTTTTTAAAGCCTCATTAAAGTAACTTCTTATAAGGTAGTTTCTAACAGAAGAAACACTTAACATATTTTCTTTAAATAAAACATCTAACACATCTTTAGATTTTAATCCATGTATATTTTCTATCTTTTCTGATAACTCAATTTTCATTTTAGAATTTTGCATTTTTTTCTATCATATTAACTCTGTTTTGAGTTTTATTTAAAGTTTCTACAGGAAGAACAACATTTGTGTTTCTTGCTATTACACTTCCTAAAGCTTCGTAATCTATTATAGAGTTTGTACTAATGTTAGGACTACTAAAAGAAGTTCCGCCACCCACTTGATTTATTGCGCTTAAAGCTCCACCAAACATAGCTGTGCTTCTTTTATTTATAACAGCCTCTCCGCCTTCTAGCTCTACAACTCTACCACCCGCATTAAACTTTTCACCTCCTTGATTATGAGGTCTACCGTGAACCAATCCACCTTTAGCGAATTGCTGAGATTGTATTGATGATACGTTTGTAGCATATCTAGCAATAGCTAACGCTGATAATACCTTATATTGAGCTATACTTGCTCCCCCGAAAGTAAATGCTGCAGCAGGGTTTGCCGCAGCTTGAACAGCGATGTTAACAAGCTCTTGAGTAAAGTTTATTTTAGCTAATTTTAACTCATTTTGTTTCCTTTTTTCAAAAGATTCTTTTTCTAGTTTTTCTTTTTCAGCGGCAGCCTGTCTTTGATTAATTAAACCATCTTCTTGTTCTTGTTGTAAAAGCTCTTGCCTTCTACTCATTTGTGTTTCAAAATTATCTATTTCTCTTTTAAGAGCTTCTTCTCTAGCATTAGCAATTATTTCTATAGCTTGCTTAGTTCCATCTACAATATCTTTATTGTTCTTTTTAGTAAAACTATTGCTTTCTTTTGCTAATCTAACCTCTAGATTTGCTCGTTTTTTTAAAAGTTTAGTTCTTTCGTCTTCAGTTTTACCATGTATAACTAATAAAGTGTCAACGTGTAGTATTTCTCTTTCAATTTCTTGAATATTAAACTCTTTAGCAGTTAAAGCTCTAGTTTTAGATTGCTCTATTGATGCATTAGTGCTTGCTTCGAAAAACTCTTCTTCAAGTATTCTTCTTTTTTTAACAAAACTTTCTGAGTTAGTATTTCTTATCTCTAACTCTTTAGCATTTCTTTGAGTTATTAATTTATCTATTTTTGTTTGTATAGAAACTCTTAAGCTTTCATTAACAATTTCTTTGCCTTTATATTCTTGCAACAACTCTTGTTCCCTTTTTAATTTAGCCTCAATAATTGCAAGGTCTGTTACAGCTCTAATCTTACCATCAGTAGAATCTTTTTCATTTAACTCTTTTATATCTTCAGATAAATCTATCCTACCTTGACGTTCAATTTTATTAAATTCCATAGAGAGGTCTGCCCTTCTATCTTTTTCGTCTTCATCAAGCTTCTCTAGTCTATCATTTTCAGCTTCTATTTTTTTGTTGTGAGCTACAAACTCATCAAAAATAGCTTTCAACTCTTTATCTTGAGATTTAAAAAATGTATTACCCTGCTCAGTTGTTTGTTCTAACTTAGGAACTAAAGTAAGTAGGGAATCAAATTGCTTTTGCTGTTCAGAAGTTAAAGCTGAGCCTTCAGCTATTTTTTCTCTTATCAACTTTACATCACTAATACCGTTTTTTATAGCTTTTCTAGTATCTTTATCTGATTGTATTTTTCTTCTTATTCGTATTTTGTCTAGAGTTTCTTGTTTAGATTCTTCTCCAAGAAATAGTTTCTCAAAAAATGATAATTCTTCTGCGGCTAATATATCTAAAAACGAAGTAGCATCTTCTACAAATCCTTGAAAAAACTCTGAATCACCTATAGAAACTTTTAGTAACTCGTAAGAAGCTTTCAACTTATCTATAGCTATTTGGCTTGAATCCATGTTTTCCTCTAAAGCTTTTTGAGTATTGGCAGCTCTAAGGGTTTCGTCTTGATTTTCCTCTAAAATTCTGTTGTAATCCTCAGCATTCTCACCAGCTAAAGAAAATATAGCAGTTAAACCACGAACATTACCAAACATCTGCTCTATTGCTCTAGGGTTTTCTTTAAAAACTTTATTTAATCTTCTAAGGGTTTCAGTAAATCCTACTGATTTCATTTGAGCCGCACCAATAGGTATTCCGTATTCTATAAATAAATCTCTAGATTCAGCAGCAGGCTTTTGCATTTGAGATATTGCAGCACGCAATGCTGTTACTGTTTTAGCGGCATCTAAACCTGAACGAGTTGTAACTGCAATCGCAGAACCTAACTCCTCTAAAGAGATTCCTGAGGCAGCAGCAAAAGGGACTACAACCCCTAACGATTTAGATAGCTCTTCAACCGTGGTAACACCAAACTTTTGAGTTGTAAATAATATGTCTGAAACTTTAGATGCCTCAGAGGCTTCTAACCCATAAGCGTTTAAAACTGTAGTCAATCCCATTGTTGCTGACTTCAAGTTTGTAACACCCGCAACTGCTAACTTAGATGCCTCATTTAAAAACTTAATAGACTCACCTCCTGATACACCTGCAGAAACAGCGTTAAACATAGCTGTATTTACATCTTTCAAAGCAAAACCATAATCTTTAGATAGCTGTATAGAGCCTGCAAATAAATCACCTCTAAAAAGACCTGTGTCTTCAACACTCATTAGTGTTGTAACATTTTTAACGCCTCTTTCAAATTCAGCAAAAGATTTTACGCTTTCAGAAATAAAAGATGTCAACCTCCTAACAACAGCTACAGTTGCAGTAATAGCTGTAGCCATTTTTGCAAAATTCTTTACACTATCTAGAGCTCCTTTATTGCTTTTAGATAAAGTAGAGTTATTTGTTTTTTGAGCAGAGGTGTTTTCTTTTGTAGCTTTAGTAACTTTTTTTAATGCAGCCTCTTGAAGTTTTAAAGCATTTTTTTTACTTTGAATAACTTCTTTAAGCTTTCCTATTTGCTTTCTACTAGCGGCATCAACTCCGTTGTTTTTTTCAGTTTGCTTTAACTTATCCCTAAGCTTTTTATTTAACTGAGCTAATTCAGCTGTAAGTTTTCCAACTTGGTCTCTACCTTCTATGCCAAATTTAATTATGTATTCATCTTGTGCTTTTGCCATTTCTTATAGTATTTCGTGGTTAGTTCCCGTTCTAGTAACTAGCAACAATTCAACTTCTGTAGGCTCACCTGAGAAGTTAAAATCTTTTATTTTATTTATTATGTATAATTCTTTATCTATTTTTATAAGTTGTCTAAAGTTTAGACTTCTAATATCCTCCACTGTTAAGTATATTTCAGCAGTAATAATTTTATCTCTCATCATAAGCATATCAATAAGGCTTTGATGATATTCATTAAATAATCCGTTTTCAGACCCTGAAGAACCATTTACATCTGAAAATATCGCACTAGGAGTGTTTGGTTCAAAAGGAAAATAAGAACCTACTTCTAAATAAGCGGGATGAGCGGTCTCTACACATCTAAATAAGCCTTCTCCTGCATTAACAAAATTAGAATTATCCGCAATAAAAAACTCTTCTAAAGAGTAGTGTATACATGGTATTTGATTAGATATGTTATTATTAAAATCTAAAGAAGAATTTATGTAGCTAAAAGTTTTGTCTGTGTATTTAGTTCCTTTTAAAAGACAAAGCTTATACTCATGAGAGTTATTTGATTCAGGTTTTTGCTCAGGTATAGTAGGCTCTAAAGTAGAGTCAGAATCACCCCATATTCTAGGAATCCAAATAGGCTTTGTTACTAAATTATCTGTTTCGGCTGTAAGCTCAGAAGAATAAGGATTTCCACTATTTGTTCTAGATATAAATTTAGCGTTACCCATTTTTAAAGCTGAAAATATGTCTAAAGAAACCCCTTGAGTTTCATCACTTAAAGAAGCAGGATTAGATAAACCATTTAAAGATAGGTAAATCTTTTTGTCACCAAAACTAATAGATGAATCACCTTGATAACCATTGCTTACAGAATAGTCTGATGAATCCTCTTTCATAGCATAAACTAAATCAGTATTTATAATTTCATTATTAGATATTTTTGTTATCAAGGCTTTTTCTGTGAAATCCTTAAATGAAAAAGCTGAACCTGTAAAGTCGTAAAACATACTAAAAGGTTCTACTGTAACTTCTTTAGTTAAATTATTTGCAGTCCAATTTAAATTAAATATTTTTGTTAACTCAGATATAAAATCTATAGCTTTTACATCGGGTAAAACCTCTAAGTAACTTACTTTAGGCTTTGCTTCACTAGTGTATACTGAATAGTATCTACCTCCCATTGGGGCTACACCCTTAGATACTTGAAGACTTAAGTCTAATTCATTTACTTGAAACCCGCAATTAAAAACATAATCTTGACCCTGAAGACTAACAGAAAGACCTCTAGTTCCCATTAAAACAACTATGTTGTATTTTTTGCCAACTTCTAAATATTGACTTCTACTTATAGAAACTCTAGTGTTTTCGTAGTCTGTATTAAAAAGCTCTACTGAGTTTTCATCAAACAAATCAAAAGTATTAAATGCAAATCCATTATTTGATAAATATATGTCATCATTAGCAAACTGTGAGTCAACTAAAATTACAGTTATAAATGTTTTTTGAAATTCATCACCACCTTCACCAAATCCTTGAGTTCCAACAGCTTGAGTTAACGTAAAGTTTATAGCTGCACTTAAGTCGTAGTAATCAGACTTATTAACCTGTATAATAGATTTGCTTTGGCCTAAATTATTTCCTTTTAATTTATATTTGCTAGAAGCAGGATTATCACCTAAAAATTCAACACCACCCAAAATCGTTGTTAAGCTAATATCTTCATATGAATGAAAGCTACCCTTATCTTGATTAACAACATTGCAATTTATAAAAGCCCAATCTAAATAATAAGAACGAGGAAAAGTTTGTAATTCAAACCCTAAAAACAAAGAGCTTGGAACATAAGGTCTAGGGTTTTGTTCACTACCTTTAAGCGCTGAAAACTGAGATACACCTTGATTTGCCCCTACAAATAAGTTGGGGTCAAAAGATATATTTAAAGCTGTATTTTGAATAAAAAAATCAGGCTTATTCATTGATGGAGCTATACCTAAAAGCCTGTCTTTAAAAGAGCCGAACTCAAGTGAAAAATCATCATTATACTCGTTGTTTTCATTAAAAAATTTACTAACCAAGGAATATCCTATTTGTTTAAATATACTCTCAAGAACCATTTTAAGAGAAAAAGCAGCCTTTATATTTCCCCAACCAACATTTACAGCATCAGGATTTTCTGAATCTCTAGCCTTCCACTTACCATTATCAATAAGAGGAAAACATATTTCATCATTTAAACTTGGCTCTAACGCACCTTCAAGTATCGTTGAAGAAGATATTTCGTATTGTTTAGAAGGTAAAGTTTTTAATTCCATTTCTTTTAATGGCTCTACCCAATCAGCATTACCTGAAATTAAATTAGTTTCTAATTCATAAGCTCCATTTTCATCTAGTGAAGAATTTAAAAGATTTGCTATACCTGAAAAAACCTCCATACCGTCTGCTTTAAGTAAGAACTTTATAGGTTTTATATTAAGGTAGTTAGCTGTCGCAGAGTATTTAGTAGATAAAGCCTGTAGCTCATTTTGGAAATTAAAAGCTAATTTATTTTTAGCTGTAGCAGGTAAAGTAATTGTTTTTGAAAATGAAGAGCTAGATGATTCTAAATCTCTATAATCTTTAATAGACGCATTAAATGAGACGTCAAAATCATTAAATAAATCTAAAGTTATATCCTCTTTTCCATCTGTAGGTTCTTCAAACCTAGCCGTTAGCTTTAAACTATTTATGTACGCATCTAAAGTATCCCCTGCGCTAACTGTTTTTAAAGTTACAGTTATTAAGGCTGTAGTAAAGTTAGAAGGTAAGTCATTAGGTATATTGTTTACTGTTATATTTGTAGGCGAAGATAAAGAAGTTGTAGTTATTGATGTTGTGTTTTCTGAACCTAAAAATCCTTGTGTAATATCTATTTGAGAGCCTGATGATAGATAACCTGAAACAACTTGTAATGTTACAGACGAAGCGCCTGCAATCTGATTTGTGTCTATTGCTACAACAAAAGAAATACTAGCAACACCCGCTGAAAGAGCTAAAGTTTGAACATTTACATTCTTAACCCTCATAGCGCTATCATAAGCGCCAACATAAGGAACGAAAACGTTACTGCTATTAATATTTCCTTTTCTTTCAATAAATATTTGATTTCCTACATGTTGAGCAGTTACCTTAATATAATCTATTATAGAATCTAGACCTGTCAAAGCAGAACCCTTTTCAGCTGCGGTTTGAGTTCTAATTCTTAAACGAGAACCTTGCGCTATAATAGTTCCTGAAGATGTTCCTGCAGAAGATATTTCTAAAGCTGGAGTATCTTCACCGAAATCAACCATTAAACTATCACCGCCCGAAAGAGAGTCAACTTTATAATCAATTAACACTTCATTACCTATTTGGCTTTCAGGAATTTCTTCTCTTTGAACAGCCTCAGGAGCTTTTACTCCATTAGCAGGGTTGTATTTAAATCTTACCCTATTTTCACCTGAAGCATTCTGTGTTATAAACGAGTCTTTTGAATCAAAAAATTCAATTTTTTTTATATTTAATTTAGAAGAAACCCACATATCTCCAAAGGTAGAATCAGCAAACATATGCAAATCACTAGAGCCTACTTCTAAGCGCATTCTAATGGTTGTAAAGTCGGATGTGTAAAATCCATCAGAATCAATCAAATCAGGATTGTTTAATAAGTGAATATTCTTTGTTTGACCTCGTTTTAATTGAGATTCTTCTTGTGAAAAAGTTCCGTCCGATTTATGAAAAGGTTGTATAAAATTTTCAACATCACTTTTAATATCTGATAATAAAAATTCTGAATCATTATAATAGACTTGCTCGTAATAAGGGGAAGAAGATTGATGTTTAGTGTAAGATATTGTGCGTTTTCTTAAATTAGAAGTTGTAACAACTATAGGAGCGTCACAAATTAATCCATGCGCAGTAAGAAACCCATCGCTATTATCAGGGCTCATTTGATGCACCTCATCTAAATTATCATCCCTTACATAATTTACATTTTGATGTATAATCGCGTATGTTGATTGTGAAAACCTAACATAGTTTATTCTAATAAATGAACCTGATGGCGTATTTTGATTAAGTTTTACTTCTAAAGATATTCTATCAAGAGCCTTATGAGTATTAAATGTAAAATGAGTTATTTCTTCAGGGCTTGATGGACTGACAGGGTTTATAGTTACCTCATCCATTAAAGGTTCTACAATAATATCGTTATTACCTAAAGCGTAAACATTAACTTTAGCGCCATTATTACAGGACTCAACATTAAAAGAAACATGATATGTTGTTGATTTTTTTAATGTTTTTTTAACCCTAGCCACACTAAAAGGTCGGTTGTCATTAAAAAAATTACCTCCAAAAAACAATTTTTTATGTGATGTAGTTGTTTCAGCTCTTACAGGAGCTTCTACAGTGTCTTGATTAAAAGCTTGAGAATATATAGCTTCTTTTGGATGCCACTTACCATCTTGAGTTCCTGTTATGTTTGAGTTTGAATCAACGTTATAAAGAACTGATGTAGCTTGAATATCATCGTAATCACCGCCTACACTAGATGTGCCGTCAGTATAACAGCCTATTAATTGTTGAGGAGCAGTAGAACTAATAGAATTAAGTGTTAATTCTAACTCTACAACCTTACCAATAGTGTGGCTTTGAAATATATTCTCAAGACTTATAATAGTCGAAGGTAAAGGGTAATCTACAGTTATATTAGTTTGTGGGTATTTAGGAAAATTAGAAGACGGTATATTTGAATACTTTTTTGTACCTAAAAGTAATTCAGAGTTTTCATTAATAAAATTGTAAAAATTATTATCAGCGGCATTAAAATTCCAAACTAAAACATTATAATGAGTATATGGATTATCAAGAATTTTAATTACTCTGGCCGAGTCACCAACAGTAACACTTAAAGAATGGGATTGGTCAGCAGGGGCAAGCATTATATTTTGACTTCTTAAAGAACCATAATTTAGTCTTTGATTATGTTTTAACGCAAAAGTACTAGCGGTATAAAGCGGAAATAAATAAGGCTCATCCATTCTGTTAATTATTTGAGATGGATGAACACTTGAAGCGTTACTTATATATCTAGGACTAAAAACTAAACCAACTCTTTCTGCGTTAACATTTTGTGAGTTTTTTCTACCATAAACAGTTAAGTCAGGCATTGTGTAGTGACCACCTTCTGTGTAGTAAGCAAAAGAAGGTGTGGTGTCATATTCTATTTCTTGCGCACCCGAACTATCCAAACCATCATTGGCTATAGTAAACATGTTAAAATCCCACCCTTGAGCAACTATAAAAGAATCTCTAACATCATAAAGCGCCTCTAAAAAAGGATTTACATATATATCACTAAATCCTTCATTAAAGTTTTCGTTATGCAATTGTAAAGAACTGTTGTAACCCGCTATAGGAATTGCTTGAAGAACATTAGATTCAACGCTCCAAAATTGAGGCAACATCATGTTATAGAGTGGATTATAAAACCAATCATGTAAATCTTGATTATTAATTGGAACGTCATAATTCCTTAATTCTGTACCTAAGGCCGCACCGTTTCCTATTATTAATTCAAATATATTAACCGCCATAATGTTATTGTTTTACTGTGTGAACATCTTTAACAAAAGATATTGTAAATTTCTCTACATTTCTTCTATCTTGAGGTAAAGGTGTCGTGTCTGCATCTGTAATAATTATCGGAACGTAATTAGGCGTTTGGTCAGCACCAATCTCCATTAAAAAAGCGTTAGTACTTCGATACATTTCAGAAAGCCACTCTGAAGCTTCTTGATTAACAACAGTACTTAAAGTGTATACAACATCGGTTCTACCTCTAGAAACTCCAAACTTAGAAGAATCCCTTTTAGTGTAATCTTTGAAACCTGTTTTATATATGCTTTTAGAGTGAGTGTGAGAGACACCTAAATTTGATTCAAAGGTATAAAAGTCTAAGCAATTATAATCATTTACAAAGTAAATTACGTAGTGTTCAACATCTCTAAATGAAGAGTTTATTAATAAAGAACCATTTATTAATTCAAATTTAAGTTTTTTTGTTTCATTTGAACTTTCTTTAAGGTATACATCCACATTACCGCCCCTCATGTTAATAATATTAGTAGATGCTAAATTTGCAGTTAAATAAGCATCAGCTACTGATAAATTTACTGTTTTTATTAATTTATCAGAACTTGCTATAAAGTCTCCTGTCAATAAATTTCCTGCAACAATAGAAGTCCCTGAATTATTTACATAATCAGCTACAACTTGAAAGTCTCCACCTAAGTTTTCACAAAAAACACTCAAAGATAGTGCTGCACTTGTAGGTATGGTTCTTCTTAAATTTGAAGGGCAGTTACTTAAAAACTTACCAAAACTTTTATCTGACAAGTTAGAGCCCAATCTCCATCCTGAAGCTTTGAAGGTACGAGACAATGTGTTACTAAATTTATTCAAATTAACTTCATCATCAGGTATTTCTATATCGCAAAAGAATAGTGTTGCCGAAGAGGTTGCTATTGCCGTGTCATCTGAATTATACTCTAAAACTCCATTAATATTTATAAACCAATTTTTAGCTTTAACTCTGTACTCTGCTAATAAAGGAAAATCATTCTTTCTACTTATACCTGTAGCGCCATTAGAAGTGCCGTAAAGACTAAAATCTATATCTTTTTTTATACCGCTTTTAAGTATAGAAGATATATCAAAAGTAAAGGTTGGGGCTGCTTCAGTACTATCTGAATCTCTACCTTGAACTAAAGAGTCGCCTTTTTTTACAAAAACAAATGCCCCGTCAATTTTTTCTTTAACCTCTACATCTATTTGTACTAAAACAGGAACAACAGCTCCTGCGCCTTTTGCGTATTTTATAAGTAAAGGTCTATTACAAGTTTCTATTACTTTTGTAGAGTGACTTGAAACGCCTTCTGTTATTGATATATTTTGAGCCATTTTATTTTATTTAAAAAAATGTTTGATTAACACTTTGACCGTCAGACTTAGTAGGTCTCATGAAGCTTAAACTTTCTTGAACCATATTTTGAACCCCAACTAAAAGGTCTTTTCTAGCTTTTTTTCTTAACCTTATTTTTTCTTCTTCCCAAATAACATCGAGCCAGCCAACTGTACCTTTGTAAAAAGAACTTTCAGGATTAAAATTTGAAAATCCATTTTTTTGAATACCTCTAGCTATTCTATAGGCAGCTTGCTCTCGACTCGCAAACCTTCCCGACTTAGTTCTGTAAGGTTTTATATTTCTATCTTTCATCCACTTAACTATAGCGTCTATTGAAGGCATTCTTTTTGGGTGAATATTTTTATTTAAAAAACCCCCATACCCCTTAAAAGATACTTCAAAAGAGGTAATCATTTTTTTTGAATCACTAAGAACATTTAACCTACTTTTTATGCTATTTATAAGTTCACCTGTAGATATGTTATTTCTTTTAATTAAAGAGTTTCTTAATTTAGTTGTAAAAGAACCTGAGTAAGCTCCTATTTTTCTTCTCATCTTTTGATAAGACATTAATTTAGATGGTTGAGGCATAATAATTTTGTTTATATATTATCTAAATCGCCAAATACATGCTCTATTTGATTTGAAGTCAAAGCCCCATCGTAAATAGCAAAATTCTTTAATGAGCCAACAAATCCTTTTTGAGCACTAGTTAGACTAATTACTCTTCTAGCTCCTAAAATTAAATCCATATTACTTATAGCGGTATCTCTTGACCCTGACACCTCTATTTCAGAAGATTCAGTTTTAATAATAGTTTTAGTATTTGATTGGTCATTAACTATAGCTATGTTTTTAACAGATTTTGCAGAACCGTAAGGAAATAAATTTAATCCACTTGATACGTTAGTTACTATTGATTCACCTGATTTTTTTCTAACAATGTTAACCTCACCTATATTACCACCTGCGTTTACAATTGAAACAGCGTAAAACTCTGAATTTAAAGTTCCATCATCAAAAGAAAATAAAGTAGGTTGTTCATTTAATGACTCATTGCTTATATATAAAGACATTATTATTGTAAAATTAAATCCTGAAGTAGATACATTATTAACTTTTAAGCACTCTTCATTTGTTGTGTCATTTGGATTTGAAAAGTTAATTAAGTTGTTACTAAAAGTGGGAACATTATTTATATTAAAACTTTTTAAATTTGCAAAATTTGAAGGATTTTGAATAGGAGACCAATCTATAGATGAAGATGTTGCCGTGACATATTCACTTTCAAAAGTAGTATAAAACGCCCTTAAACCCTCAGTAAGCGAAAGTTTTATTTCTGAAGGAGGGTATCCTATTTTAGAAGGAGTTAAAAGTTTAAACCTAAACCTAACGCCTGTGGCTAAATCATTACCTAATTTAGAAACCCTTTCAATTTCTAGAGAATCTTCTTCAACTATATATATACCGCCTCTTTGAATTATAACTTCATCTGAAAGCTTAGAAAATAAATCTACGCATTCATCATATATTTTTAAAGACTCATAATCAGAATTTGCTTTTGAATCTAATTTTAATATAAGAAGAACCATTTCATATTCTTCATAAGCTCTGTTAATATCTGAAATTGATGAGTTAGGTATAGAAGATATACAAACAGGGTAGCTTATATTTTTAAGTTTATTAACCTCACTTTCATTTAACATATAAAACTCATTTAAACCGCTAACATTAGATATTGCGGTATTAAAATCGTTGTGCAAGTCTTGTATTCCTTTGTAACTCATTTTTTATATTGTTTATTTATTTCCTCTGTTATTTGATTTTCATAATTAGCTTTTGACGCCAAAAAAGAAAGATATTGAAAAACTTCTCCTGTATTAGTATGTAAAACACTATTAATCGGAGTCTTGTCGTTTGAATTAAATACTCCACACTCTGCCAATTCATATAACGTTTTAATCCAACCAAATTGCTCAAAGTTCTTTTGATAAATGGCTTTTTCATTTCCTTTTGCCCTTCCAAGTACTTTAGGTATGCTAGACTGTAAATTTTCAGCTTCTTTGACAAAAAAAAAGAGAAATCTAAAGCTGTAGTAGCTGGTATTTGTTTGAACTCTTGAGCCAACTTGTCTCTCTCCTTCCCATCCCATTCTTTACCGTAGTCCACTGTGTGAGCTAATTGATGAGCTAAATAAATTAAAGAGTTTTTATCACTATGACTTGATATAAATTCAGATTGAACAGCCTCTAAATATTGTCCATATTTAGTGTTTAACCTCAATGTTTTAGGTAAATCATATATTCTTCCTTTAAACTCAAAATAAGATATTTCTTTCGGCTTTCTTTCTTCATTTAAAAATGAAAGCTGCTCATTATACTCATATATAAAAGCTGTAGGCATTTCTAGCAACTCTTCTTTAGGCACTCCTGAAAATATACTACAAACCTTTAACTTAAACTCCAACTCTTTAGCTAAATATTCATCATCATTTTTACTTTCATTTTTATCTACAAAGTCTTTTAATTCACAACAAGCTTTGTGATAATTAGAAAGCTGTTCTAAAGTTGTAGCCTCTAAACTTCTTGGTATTTTCATCTCTTTTTTCATCCGTTTATCTAAATGCTGATATTCGCTTTCCTTTTCCGTACATATCTAAAGCCATTTGCAAACAGTCTACCATATCGTCATGTTTTGCGTTAGGAAATTGAGAGCATTGTGATAAAAAATTATCATTCCACATACCCTCTAGTATGTTTACTCTTCTAGCTTCAATAACGCTAACAACGTCAGTAACTCTTGCTACCTTATCTTTTGCAGGCGGCTTAGCCTCTATTACGTTTAGTTTAGTATTTCTTCTTAATGTTTGAACTATAGACTTACCACTAGCTTTTGGCTCTACATATATTCTAGACCTTCTATCGTAACCGTTTCTAAAACAAAAATCCGATATATATTTTATTAGCTCAGGAAATTCTAAATATTTTTCCTCAACACATTTTATGTAAAATTCACCTTCATATTCTGAATAACATAATAAAGCTGAAGGGTCGTTATTTTCTTTTGATGTGTAGGCGGGGTCTATAACAAAATTCCAAGTCATAAAAGCTTCTTCGTCAAAATTGCGCTCCACATTAAACCACTCCTTTTTTATTATACCACCATCAGCAGGTGCAGGTTGCTGTTGTAGTTGGCCTGCATATTCATAACTACCTAACTGATATTTATAGTCTTGTAGTATTTTTCTAGAAAATCTTGTATCCCAAAACAATTCGTTTTTATAGAATTTAAGGAGTCCTTTAGGACTCAAAATATTTGAGTTTTCTGCAGGAATACATATGTGTTTATAAGAGTCAGGATTATTTCTTAATAAAAACCCGCTCAAGTCATCTTCGTGCAATCTTTGCATAATTATGATTCTAACGCCCGTTCTAGGGTTATCTAAACGAGAATATAACGTAGTGTTATACCAATCATTAGCGTGAGTTCTTTCAGCTTGTGACGCAGCTTGTTTTGGGCTTATAGGGTCGTCAACTATTATTATAGATGCACCCGCACCTGTAACTGTACCTCCTACAGATGTGGCTCTTCGATTACCTGTGTGGTTGTTTACATAGTGATGTTTAGTGTTTTGGTCGGGCTTTATAGCAAATAAGTCACCCCAATTCTCTTGAAACCACTCACTTTGTATAACATCCCTTGACTTTGCACTATGCTCAACACTTAATGAAGCAGAATATGATGCTGTTATGAATCGCATCTTAGGGTCTTTAATCCAACACCAAACGGGAAACAAAATAGTACACATTAGTGATTTTGAAGCCCTAAAAGGTACGTTTATGATTAAATCTTCTGTTTTAGGTTTGTCATCTATAATTCTTTCAGCTTCTTTTTGTAAAAGTTGGCAAATATACTTGTGATGCCAATTTACGTCTAACTCTACTGCAGGCTCAACAACTTTAAATGCTTCTTTAAAAAATTCAAAGTAAGACATCTCGCAAAGCTTTCTTTTTAAAGCCTTTTTCATTGAGTCACTTAATTGCTCTTGCTGAATAGTATCTTTAGATTTTCTACCCATTATGCTTCTACAACAAATCTAGTGTTACTAGAGACATGTGTTATTGTTAATTTAGCGGGAACTCTACCTGAAGCTGCTGTATACCCGAAGGTAAATCCTTCAACTAAGTTAGCTAAATCAGATAAATCATTAACGTCATCTCTTAAATCCTCAATTACATCATCTATTTCAAACTCCCTACTACTAGAAGAAGGTCTAGTACCTATAACTCTGCTAAACTTAGCGTCACTTGTTTTTTCTCTTCGTGATACTGCCATAATTATAAATCTTCAAAGTCTACATCCTCAACACTTCCCTCAGATTCTCCTAACATTTTTTTTAGGTCTGTAGCTGTAGTGTCTTGGCTTAAATTAATTTCTATTTTGTGTGTTTTTTCATCATTTATCTGTGCCGCTAATAATTTTGGAGTAACGTAAGGTAGTAGCTTAACGATACAATCTATGTATTCTTTAGCACTTTTTTCTCTAACTTCAGCTAAGGCACTTTTTATTTCTAAGGTGCTACCTTTTAAAGCAAAAGCTAATGTTTCTCTAGTAACTTTTGTTATTTTATTACCTTCTCCCTTTTTTCTCCCTGAAGGATTCCCGCTTTGACCTTTATTCCACTTAGTATTTTTTTTTGGTTGAGCCATAAGCCTTAGTCTTTTTTGTTACCTTCTTTATTGTTTTCTTTTTTGGCATTTTTTTTAGGTTTAGGCGCTTCTTCTTCTTTTTTTACTTGAGGAGTTTCTGAGTAACCTCTTTTTTTGTAACACTCGTAAATTTCTTCATTCGGAGCAAATCTAATCTCACCGAGCGAGCTATACATGTTACAAGGTTTAAATTCTTTTTTCATAATATTTTTTTATTTTTTATTTTTTCTTGAACCTGCTTTACCTTTGTTTCTTGCTCTATTTGTAGAGGCCTTTTCTTTAACTAATTTTCCTTTTTTAGTGTGTGACATATCCATTCCGTCACCATTTCCGTAAGTGCCAGCTTTTCTGTTTGCTTTATTTAGTTCTGAACGATACTTTTTAGCTTTTTTAGTGCTGTTGTATTTTTTTTGATACTCAGCCTTTTTCTCTCTAGCCTTAGGGTTAGACGCATAGTACTTTGCGCTTTTACTTTTACCTGTACTTTTACCTGCCAATGAGTTTCTAGCCATAATATTTTGTTTATTTGCAAATGTAGTAAAAAAATTCATTAAAGCCTTGACTTTCTCCCTAAAAAATTATAACTTCGCCTGCAGTTATTTGCGTAGTGCAAACGAAGCTTATCCAAAAACAAGGGCGCACTGTATTCTTTTTTTAAATCACCTCTGACAATACCCCCCTATCATTTTTAAGTATACCCCTTAACCTCAACACTATTGGGTGTTTCATAATTTATGTGTGGTGTATAAAAACAATATCCCAAAATTTGACGGTTTCGGTTCTATACAAAATATATTTTACAAATGCAAGTTTTTTGCCGTGTATTTTTGAAAGTGTTGAGAGTGGGAGGATTTGAAATAGTATGCACGCATAATAAGAAATGTGTTATTTTCATGAAAGTTTTTATAAAATAGTTGCGTATATTGTTGAAATGTTATATATTAGCATAAGCGATTGAAGGAAACGAATTCCTCAAAGCTTTAACCAAACAAACAAATATTATGATAAATTTTTTAGAAATTCCTACAACAAAAGCTGAACTTACTGAAGCTTTAAGAAATTGTAAAAACTATGAAAGTGCTTATAAAATTATTTTAAGCATAGAAAAAAACTACGAAGTAAAAAGCAAACTACAAAGCTATGATGAAATAAAAGAGGCTTTACAAATTTCTTTTAATCTAGAAATTGGTTATTGTTGGCCGTCTAAAAGTTACAATCTAGATAGAGACTTTTTAATTTCTATGGTTACTTTATGCAGAAACAACAAGTATTAAAAAATTTAAACCTAGGTAAGTTTTTAAACTGCCTATATTTTAAAACTAAATTACAAACAAACAAAAATTTAAAAACATGGAAACTCAAAATTTAACAATTGAACAATTACAAAAATTATTATCTGAAAAAATAGAGAACAAAAAAAATGCTAAAGATATAATTTGCGATACATTGAGAAGGCATATTTTTGATTCGATAAACAATGCACGCAAAGAAATGCAAGAGAATGCACTTTTAGATGATTCAGAAATCAACACAATTATAAAATATTTCTCTATAGGTATAAATTTGAATCATAAAGTTGAAGACAATTCAAAAGACAAAAGCCTTGTAATAAATATACAACATAGAACGCGCGCTGAATATTTAAAAGCTGAAAAAGAACAACAAAAAGATGTTAAAAAAACGGTTAAAATATCTAGCTATGATACAAAACAAGCACACAACCGCGCAAATGTAGATGTTGAAAAAACATTAAATAAGATAGCTAATAGGAGCGGAATAAAAA
>CENI01025735.1_pt1 | contig 16947 bp, 12 predicted proteins | sample 530161 | NCBI WGS metagenome assembly CENI01 (sample SAMEA2591107, study PRJEB7988) | marine metagenome | isolation source: saline water (ENVO:00002010), including | reverse complement strand
TACAAATGTTACAGGCGTTGATGCCGGTGGAAATACAAGTGATGGTTCTGAATTAACCGCAGAACAACAAGCGGAAATAGCAGCGATTGCGTCTGCAGCCGATACATCTGGCGCTGAACAGGCAGCAGCAGCTTCGGGCAGTTATGAAGCGGTAGCAAGCGGTTTAAGCGGTGATAGTGGGTTTACAGCCGGTGGTGTGGATAATGACAGCTTTACAGGCAGCGCAGCCGGTGGTGCAGCCGAAGCGGATATAGCCGAAGTTATAAGTGAAAGCGAAGAAGAAGATGAAGCCATAGATAGTTACAGGCAAGGACGAAGATCAACCATAGCAACTTCGGCCCAAGGATTACTTTCAAGCGCTCCAACTCGGCCTGTAAGATCTCTTATGGGCGGTATGATCGTATGAATTTAGCCGGGAAAATGGGAAAGAAAAGCCCACAACCTTCCAAGAATAAAAAAATGGGTACGGTAAATCCCCTGGAAAGATTAATGCAAAAGATGGCCGGGCGTTCTCAAGGGCGCGCAATAGCCGGAATAAAGGCTCCATCTGCAATGAATAGGAAACGCAATGGCTATTGAAAAAAATCCTATGATTGAATCCCTGGATCAGCGTTTTTCGACGCTGCATGACAAACGATCAAATTGGGAAAAGCATTGGCAAGAACTAGCGGATTATATGCTTCCTAGAAAAGCGGATATAACAAAAAGAAGAACGCAAGGGGATAAAAGAACAGAATTAATTTTTGATGCAACGGCCATTCATGCGGTTGAATTACTTTCATCTTCTTTGCATGGGATGCTAACTTCGCCATCCTCGCCCTGGTTTCAAATGCGGTATCGCAATCCAGACTTAAATCAAAACGATGAAGCAAAAGAATGGCTTGAATCCTCTACAGAACAAATGTACGAGGCGTTTCAGCGTTCTAATTTTCAACAGGAAATACACGAATTATATTTTGATTTGTGTGTTTTTGGTACGGCTGCAATCTTTGTGGAACTTGATGATACACAAACCTTGCGATTTTCAACGCGCAGTATAGCAGAAATATATATATCCGAAGATCATAATGGCCGGGTTGATACGGTCTATCGTAAGTTTGATTTAACCGCCAGGGCCGTAGCGCAGCGTTTTGGCGAAAAGAATTTACCAGAAAAAATAGAAAAAGCGCTTGTCGAGGATCCGTATAGCGAACATCCTATTGTTCATGTGTTGTTTCCGCGCGGAGAAACAACAAAAAAAACAAGTAAAAAATCAGAAAATAAGCCTGTTGCATCAATTTATTATTGTGCTGAGTCAAAAATGTTACTAAGCGAAAGCGGGTTTGACGAATTTCCTATGATGGTTCCGCGTTTTGTAAAAGATTCTGTGTCTACCTATGGACGCGCGCCGGCCATGACTGCGCTTCCAGACGTAAAAATGTTAAACACAATGGCCAAAGTCAACATTGTTTCGGCCCAAAAACAAGCGGATCCGCCATTAATGGTTCCGGACGATGGATTTGTGTTGCCGGTAAGAACAACTCCGGGCGCTTTAAACTTTTACCGAACAGGAACCAGGGATAGACTTGAGCCTTTGCAAACTGGCGCAAACAATCCTTTATCTTTTCAAATGGAAGAACAGCGAAGAAACGCTATTCGCCAGGCTTTTTATGTTGACCAACTGTTATTAGGGCAAGGCTCTAATATGACAGCAACAGAGGTATTACAACGCAACGAAGAAAAAATGAGACTTCTTGGACCAGTCGTAGGAAGATTGCAACAAGAATTGCTCCAACCTCTCATCTCTAGGTCTTTTGCGTTGTTGCTCCGGAGTCGGCTCCTCCCTCCGGCTCCGGAGTTTTTAAGTGGCCAGGATATTGATATAGAATATGTCAGTCCTCTTGCTAAAGCGCAGAAAATGACAGATCTGCAGACGGTAACGCGTGGAATAGAAGTTATGGCGCAGCTTGGAGAATTTGCTCCTATAGCGGATTATTTGGACGGTGATAGGCTTGTTAAGTATGTTGCAAGTGCTACCGGTATACCGGCTACAATCTTGCGCTCACCGGAAGAAATAGCGCAGTTAAGGCAGCGACAGGCAGAACAGGCCCAGGCCCAGGCTGAACAGCAACAAGCCATGCTTGAAGCGGAACAACTGCAAAAGGCAGCGCCAATGGTTAAGGCTGTTAGTTAATGAAACAACTTGAAGAATTAAAGTTAGCCTATCGGCGTACCTTTGCGTCCGACGATGGCCAGGCTGTTATGGCCGATATGGGAAAAAGATTTTATTTTAACGCAACGACTTTTGTTCCTGGTGATCCACACCAATCAGCTTTTCTTGAAGGTCAACGCAGCGTTTTACTTTTAATTACCAGGATGATGACCGAAGAAAAGGAACCCGAAAGGACAGATACAAATGAGTGAAGAGACAACCCAGGCCGATGCCGGATCTCAAGGAGCAGCCGAAGCTGCACCAGTTACATTTATTGATTCACTACCCGAAGATTTAAGATCAGAACCAAGTTTAAAAAACTTCACGGACTCGGCTTCCCTGGCAAAAAGCTATGTTCACGCGCAAAGATTAATTGGCGCTGATAAAATTGCTATTCCAAAAGGCGGTTCAACTCCGGAAGAATGGCGATCCGTTTATACAAAACTTGGCGCGCCGGAAACACCGGAAGCATATCAGTTTAAAAACAAAGATTTTTTTGAACCCGAAGCGCTTACAGTCTTTCAAAAACAGGCTTATGATGCCGGATTAACCGGTAGACAGGCCGATCAAATGGTTGAATACCTGGCAAACGCAAGCCAGGAAAGCGAAAACGAGTATAATACAGGAGCGCAAGCTGCCCGGAATGAGGGATTGCAAGCCCTGGAAACAGAATGGGGAGCAGCTTTTGACCAGAAAATGACCCGCGCCAGGAGTGCTGCTTTTTCAGAATTACCTACGGAAGTGCGCGAAGTCCTCGATGATAATGGAAAAACAGTAAAACAAGAAGTTATTCCTTTATTTGAAGATACGCTTTTGGCAGATGGCCGGGTTCTCGGTGATATGCCGGAAATCATAATGATGTTTGAAAAACTCGCAGATAGTATGAGCGAGGATACTTTGGTTGGAGAACAAACTTCTCTTATTAAAACTCCAGATCAAGCATTTCGGGAACGAGAGGAAATTGTAAAGGATACACAGGGTCCATATTGGGATCAATACCATCCGGAACATAAAGCCTATGTTGCCCGAGCATTAGAATTACAAGAGTTAATTAACCCTTAATTAGCTCTGTATAGTAGACAAGCGAAAGCCCTACGACACCAAACTTGTGTGCCAAGTGGAATTGACCGTCCTTATCGGTAAGTCCGACCCTTCGGGATAATCAGACGCGAAAAACTTTCAATTTAAAATAGCAAGGAGATTGTAATGTCAACGACTATTACAACTGCATTTGTCAATCAATTCTCGGCAAATGTTACAATGCTATCTCAACAGCAAGGTTCCCTTTTGCGCTCGACCGTAGATACGGAATCCGTTAATGGTGAGAAAGCATTTTTCGACCAGGTGGGATCGGCAGCAGCCGTAGCCCGCACATCAAGACATAGTGATACACCACTCATGGACACCCCCCATTAATCTTAGTGGCCTAGTATAGTAATATACTTTGCAAACTCTGTGAACTCAGGGGAAGCCTAAGTTAGAAATAATATGGTAATCCTGATCCAAGCCTGGTGTAAGCCAGGAAGGTGCAACGACTATCCTTTTTAGGAGTAGGGCTAAGCAGCCCGAAGCGCAGAGCATCCCAAGCGGATGGTGATATAGTCTGATCTATATAGAAATATATAGCAGTTTTTAGAAACGGTTTTGGTTTAGCGATCCAAAGCGAACATAAATGACAAGACGAATGGTGACACTACAAGACTATGAATACGCAGATCTAATCGACTCCCAAGATAAGGTTCGATTACTCGCGGATCCCACGAGTACCTATAGTCGTGCTGCAGCTTTTAGCATGGGAAGAGCAATGGATGACGTAATTATTGATGCGTTTAATGCTTCTGCAAAAACTGGTAAAGATGGCACAACTTCAACATCATTACCGGCCGGCAATATTATTGCTCATGGTTCTGCAGGGCTTACGATTGCTAAACTCGTAACCGCGAAGAAGAAACTTGACCAGGGAAGTGTGGATCCGTCCATTCAACGATACATTGTTGTAACGCCCGAACAAATTGAAGATTTGTTGAACACGACGGCTGTTCAAAGTTCTGATTTCAATACTGTCAAGGCGCTCGTTCAAGGAACGGTGGACACCTTCGTCGGCTTCAAATTTATCGTTTCCAATCGTTTAAAAGACGATGGCACATCGCGTGAGTGTTACGCCTGGGCAATGGATGGGATGAAACTTGCTGTTGGCCAGGAGCCGGTAGCGAGAATCGACGAGCGAGCAGATAAGAGTTATTCAACTCAAATCTATTATTCACAGACGATTGGCTCCACAAGGATGGAAGAAGCCAAAGTCATTCAAATTCTATGTAACGAGTAGGAAAGGAGCTAGAAATGGGTACTGTATATTCAATAGAGCGAACTAATTCTCGCGCCGAACCTGTCGTAATGAACAAGACCAATCAGTTTGGTGGTCGAGTTCGCTATGCAAGAGGTGAATACGAAGCGTCGTCTTTGGCAGCCGATGAAGTCATTGAAATGTTTACGCTTCCGAATGGCGCTCGCATCATTCGGGGTGAACTTTCACATGATGCGCTTGGTTCATCAACAACTTTATCAGTCGGTCACGCTGCTTATAAAACGGCTGCGGGAACTTCTGTTGCTTTGGATGCAGATGAGTTTAAGGCTGCTGCTGCTTCAACTTCCTTAACGGTTGTTGATATAGCTGCAACGGTAGCGCTTGGACGCAATACTGTCATTGATGCGGATGAAGATGGTTATGTTGTTACGGCAACCCTTGCGGGTGCTGCCGGAACAGGAACTATCGTTGTTCAAATGGAGTATGTGCTTGATTAAAACATACATGAGAGGGCGGGAAACTGCCCTCTCTTTCTTAGGAGAAATTCATGGCATCTGATGTAGACATTGCTAATACGGCCTTAACTTCTTTAGGCGCAACAACTATTACTTCTTTAGATGAAAATTCTAATGCTGCAAGGGTTATAAATCAGCGTTTTAACAATGTTCGTGATGATGTATTTCGCTCTCATCCCTGGAATTGTCTTATATCCAGGGTTGATTTAGGTCAGGAAACAACAACTCCGGCTTTTGGTTATGCTCACCAATACGCATTACCGGCTGATTTTTTAAGAGTATTAGAGTTTACAAACGGTACATTAACCTATCCCCAGGATAATATGATAAGTAATAGTGGTGGTGCAGTTTATGTTATCGAAGGTAAGAAACTATTAACAGACGAAGATACGGCTAAAATTAAATATATAGCGCGGGTTACGGATCCAAACCAACTTGACGCAAATGTTATTGAAGCCCTGGCAGCCCGGTTAGCAATGGAATGTTGTTATAAAATAACCGGATCAACTTCAATGATACAGCAAATGCGAAGTTTGTATGAAGATAAAATTAAACAGGCGCGGTTTACAGACGCAACCGAAGGTGCGCCTATGAAAGTGGAAGCTAGTGATTTTATTGAAAGTCGTTTTTAGTGGCACGATCTGCTCCTGGTTTACAAAGTTTTCAAGCCGGAGAAATTAGTCCAAAGCTAGAAGGCCGTGTTTCACTAGAGAAATATTCTCAAGGCTTATCAGAATTAACAAATATGGTTTCGCAACCTCATGGCGGTGTTACAAGGCGCCCAGGCACACAATTTTTAGGAGAAGTAAAAACAAGCGCAAATAAAACAAGACTTATTCCATTTCAATTTAAAACTTCCGACACTTATATATTAGAATTTGGTGATGAATATTTTAGAGTATATCGAAATGGCGAAGCTGTTATAGAAGCAGCAAAAACTATTTCGGCTGCAACAAAAGCTAGTCCAGGAGTAATTACAGCAACTTCGCATGGTTACTCAAACGGTGATGAAATTTATATAGATAGTGTAGCGGGAATGACGGAACTTAATGGCCGTAATTACCGGGTTGCTAATGTAACCACAAATACATTTACGCTTACGGATCTTTATGATGTTGCGATAAATACCACAAACTTTACGACATATACTTCCGGTGGTTCTGCTTATCGAATACTTGAGATTGTATCGCCTTATGATAAAGATGATTTGTTTGATCTTAGATTTGTTCAATCGGCTGACACGATGTATTTCGTTCATCCAAGTTATGCAGCGCGTACTTTAACAAGATCAAGCCACACTTCCTGGACCTTTGCTACTATTTCAATAGCGGGATCTCCAAGTCCAGGATTAGCAAGTTCTAATAATTACCCGGCAACGGTTACATTTTTTGAACAGCGCTTAGTTTTTGGTGGAAGTAATAACAATCCGCAGACTTTGTGGTTTTCTAAAAATGGCGATTACGATAACTTTACTGTTGGAACCAATGACGATGACGCATTGATCTACACCATTGCGAGTACACAGGTTAATTCTATACGGTATTTATCATCAACGCGTGTTTTAGCGGTTGGTACAAGTGGCGGTGAATATGTAGTCACAACAACAAATGATGGCCCGGTTACGCCTACAACTACTCTTATTCGTAAGTATTCCAACTATGGAAGTGCCAATGTAGAACCTATCCAGGTTGCGGATGTAACGCTATTTCTACAGCGTGGATTAAGAAAAATAAGAGAGTTTCGTTTTGTTGGCGATGTAAATACTTCGGGCTACCAGGCTCCGGATCTTACAATTCTTGCGGAACATATAACGGAAAATGGTTTAACGCAGTTTGCCTTTCAACAGGAACCTGACTCGATTGTATGGGCTATTCGTAAAGATGGTGTTCTTCTTGGAATGACATACAGAAGAGAAGAAAATGTTGTTGCCTGGCATAAACATAAATTAGGTGGAACGTATACCGGCACACATGAAAGTTTTTCTTCTGCTACTTATACTCATGGAATGGTTGAAAGTATAGCGACCTTGCCTACGGATAGTGGTGAGGATGAACTTTACATGATTGTTAAAAGAACAATTAATAGTCAAACAAAGCGTTATGTGGAACGCCTTAAAACTTTTGATTTTGGAACAGAAACAACAAGCGTATTTTTTGTGGATTCGGGATTATCTTATTCTGGATCTGCGGTTACATCATTTTCAGCGTTGTATCATCTTGAAGGTCAAACTTTGGATGTTCTGGCTAATGGTGCAAGTCATCCAGATAAAACCGTTTCGGCCGGTGCTTTGGCTATGGATGTATCTACAACTTCGGCTGCGATTGGTTTAGAATTTACAAGTGCTATGCAGACTTTACGCATTGAATCGGGATCTCAGGACGGAGTAAGTCAGGGAAAACCAAAAAGAATACATGGTGTTACTCTTCGGCTTCATCGAACTGTAGGAATAGAAATTGGTAGTTCTTCTTCCAATGTGGATAGGATTCCATTTCGTGATTCTAGTATGAGTATGGACACAGCCGTTCCTTTATTTACCGGGGATAAAGATGTTGAATTTAGTGGTGGTTTTGAAGATGGCGATAGATTGTATGTTCAGCAAACGCAGCCACTTCCTATGACTATTCTAGCGCTTTATCCGCGCATGAATACTTACGACATATAAGGATTAAAGTATGGTTGCAAATTTGCTCCCACTATTTTTTGCCGGTAGTTCATTACTACAAGGCATAAATCAAAATAAGGCTTATAAAGAAGCTGCTGCTGCTGCTAAAGAAGCTGCAGAATTTAATGCAACTCTTATAGAGCGGGATGCTGAATTACTTGGTCAACAGCAAGAAGTTATTAAACGTAATTTTGCCGTTACAAAAATTCGTAAAGGATTGCAATTTAAGGCTCTGCAAGGAACGGTAAAAGCACAAACAGCTTTTTCTGGTTTTGATATAGCCCAGGGAACGCCGGTTGTTAATTTAAGAAAAAATGCAAACGAATTTAATTTTGAAAAATCTGTTGATGAATTTAATGCAGCTACAGCTTTGCAACAGCTTGAAGATCAAAAAGAAAGCTCAAAGTTAAACGCTGAATTGATGCGAATGGAGGGTGGCGCGCAGTATGCCTCATTACGTTCTCAAGGCACATCATCATTACTTGCTTCGTTTTCGGGCGCTGCTCAAGGATATAAGGCTATGGGAGGTACATTTATTTGAAAATACCTCTTTATACATCAAGAGCAACGGCAACCAATCAAGCGCCTGGTTCAAGCATTACTGCGCGTAAAAACCCGCAACCTTTTGTTAATGCAGCTTTAGCTAAAGCAGAAGTAGCAAATACCGCTCTTTCGGCTGTTGGCCAGTATGCTAAACATCGTTTTGAAGTTACCAGGGATAATTTGCTTAATGAAGCTAATCTTGGAATACAGGAAGAACTTTACACTCGTTCCAGGGAATTAGCTGACAGTGATGATATAGATAATGTTCTTGATGGCGATAATCCAATATGGAGCCAAGAAGTACAACGCATTACAGATAAGTATAAAAAAATTATTCGTAATGATGAATACAGTCAAAATACTTTTAACTTAAAAAGTAAACAAACTGAAATGCAACATAGGTTTTGGTTGCGAAACCAGGTTGACCAAAAAATTGATGTAAAATCAGTTAATAATTATGTTCTTGGGGTAAAGCAGCTTGAGGACCGGTTGGGAACCTACGATATAACGGAACAAGATTTTATTCTTGAACGTAATAGAATTGTAAGGGAAGGTGAGGACTTACTAAAAAAAGGATTGGTAAAACCAGGTTCTATTGAAGATACAATTTATAATCTTACAAAAACCCTGGCTCGTAAAAGCATAACGGATTTTATCACTCGCAATCCTAATCGTGAATTGCAAACTTTAGATACAATACGAAAACTTATTAGAGATAACCCAGGAATGAAACGCGCGCCGGATATGATAGGCAATCCGGAAGAAGCTGCGTTAATGAATGAATTACGATACCCATTAACTCTTTTAAGAGACTTGGATCCGGTTGACCAGGCGCAAGTGCTTGGCAACACAGATACAATAATAAATGAAATCTATGGTCCTACTGCTATGGAAAAAGCAGAGGCTATTCAACAAAAGGCCATTAAAAAAGAAAAAGAAGCAGAATTAACAGCCCTTAGAAAAACAATAAAAAGCCAAACAACTGACATTACTACAATTATTTCAGACAGATTAGCCAACGGATATGATCTTGATGATGATACATTACAAACTATTACGGACGCTAACGACCTTGTAAATTCTCTTGAAGTAACTCCAGAAAACGAAGAAGTAATTAAAAACTTTCGTAGAGAATATAAAAATCTACAAATAGCGCAATCGCTTAATAAAAATCTTGCAAGAGCCACACCCTCGGAAATAGCCCAGGAATTACGGGAATTATACGCGCTTGGACCAGAAGCACAAAAAAACGAAAATACTCAATTTGCTATAGATTACCTTGAGAAGTTTCAAAAGAAAAACAATGACGGAATAAGTACAGATCCGCTTAATCATTTTGCTAAAACTGAAAAAACCGATATTGGACAACTTGATTTAACGCACGCAAGTTTGCAAGATGGATTAGGAAATCAAAATGCTATTTCAATGCGAAAGAAAGCAGCATTAAGGGCCGAAGATCGTTACCAGTTACCAGAGGTTGTTTATCTTACAAATCAAGAAGTCAGTTTATTAAAAGATCAATTTTACGACGGAAATGTTAATTTAAAAATGGATATTCTTGGCGGGTTAGAACGCCAATGGGGAACAGCAGCAAAAGATATATTTAAACAGCTTGGTTTTAATGATGCTCAATTTACCCAAATAGCCGGGTTATATGGCGCAGGGGGAACGAGTGATACACTCAAGCGTATTCTTGTTGGGATGGATAAAGAAAAAAATAACACAAGTGCGGTGGATCCCACAGCAATTACGCCATTAATAATTGCAGAAGAATTTGCAGATGAATTTAGTGATGTTTTTCCGGATGGTTTTTATTCTCAAGAGGATATTGCTGCCATTCAACAAAATGCACGATATTATTTATTAAGCGGTACAAATCTGCAACCGCGTCCAAGAGATATTGAAGATGCTATTATTGCTGTAACCGGCCTAAATAAAAACACAAATACTGGTGGTTTACAAAAATACAACAAAAAATATTTTCTTGCGCCAAGTGATGTTTCTGGTGAGCAAGTATCGGAGGCTTTAGAGTTATTTCCACCGGCTGCCCTGGAAGATCAAGGCATTGATGTATCAGCATTTGATCCAGATTTATTTGAGGAAATACGCAATGAACAATTTGACATTTTAAAATTTGCTCCTGGACAATATATTTTTGTTGATGAAGGTGTTGTTCTTGCAGATGCCGAAGGTAATGTATTAAAGGTTGATTTAAGCGCGTTAGTTAAGTTTGTCGAAAGGACACAAAACTAATGAGCATAATTAATCCAAGCAATCCAGAAGGATTTTTTACGCTTCAACCAAAAACCGAAGCAAGTACAGGATTTGCAGAAAACTTTAGGCAATCAGTAAAAGCAGCGCAAGAAGCCCAAATGGGTAATTCGCGTCATAATAATGCAAAAGAAATATGGGCTGACACCATAGAGCGCCTTGAGGCGGTTGCTATAGAAAGTGCAGACAATCCAAATTTTGAAGGGTTAAATTTAAGAAATCCGGAATATTATGGAAGCATTGGTATAGATTTTTTATTACCGGAAGAAACAGAAAAAAAGTTTTTAAAAAATTATCATAACGCTGCAAATAAAGTAATTAACACTATCAATGAATTTAAAGATGAACTTAAAAGTAAAGATCCTACACTCTTAGATATTAGTATTGAATCTGTAGAGGAACAAACAAAACAAATATCCAGGGATGCTCTTGAAGAATTTGAGGATTTTAACAAAGCTGATAAAACTTTTATGGGTAAAATAGGTTCTTTTGCCGGTGGATTTAGAGCAAATATAACGGATCCTGTTAATATAGCTGTAACGGCTGCTACACTTCCAATGACTTCTGCAAAAACTTTGCTTGGTGTAATGTTACAAGAAGCAATGATTAATGCGGGTGCAGAAACTTTAGTGCAATCAGAAGTAAGGGATTGGTATAAGGAAATAGGCGCTGAATATACCCAGGAAGATTTTAACCGGGCCGTTCGTGACGCTGCTTTGTTTGGTGCAGTTTTTTCCGGAACACTTAAAATCGGTGGTAAAACTATAAAACTAACCGCCAAACAAATGAAAAAAGGGTTGGAGTTATTACGCGGGGGTAAAAATAGTCCGGCAAATAAAGCTGCAGAACAAGTATTAGATATTGTTGAACACTCCGAAAACTCGCCTATTGTAAGTAATGTTGAACATCAAAAAAGAGTACAAGAAGCAGATATAGCTGTTGCAAATAATGTTGCTCCAACAACGCCAAACACGCCTATATCGGCTGTAAAAACTAGCGCGCTTGACCGTAAAAGTTCTATGTTTCAACAGTATGATCCCGACGAAATAGAGGTCGATGCAAAAACATTTCAGTTTAAAAGTGATGGTGATGAATTTGGAGTTACGGAACGATTAAAAGGAGTAACAACCTGGGATGAAGATTTAGCCGGTATAATTTCGGTTTATGAATATCGTGATGGCCGGGCTTTCATTGCAGATGGACACCAAAGATTAGGATTGGCCAAACGACTTCGATCCGAGCAACCAGACGCAAATATAATTCTCAACGCAATGGTATACCGGGAAGCTGATGGTGTAACTCCAGAAATGGCCAGGGTGCGCGCTGCGGTTAAAAATATCGCCCAGGGAACAGGAACCCCGCTCGATGCTGCTAAAATCTTTAGAGAAGCACCAGACGAATTTTCACGATTACCACCAAAATCAGCCCTGGCTATGATGGCTCAAGGAATTGGTAAGTTAAAAGGTGATGCCTGGGGAATGGTCGTTAATGAAAAAGTAGACTTTAATATTGCTGCAGAGGTTGGAAAAATACTGGATGAACCAGGACAACAACTTGCAGCCATGAAAGTCCTGGCTAATTTAAAAACGCAAGGTAGGCGCGTTGACCGAGGCCAGGCTGAACAAATTGTACGGCAAATACGCGAAGAAGGTTTTGACGCAACGACACAATCAAGTTTATTTGGCGATGAAGTTTTACAGGAAAGTGTTTATTTAGAACGCGCAAAAGTTTTGCAGAATGTTATTAAAAAACTAAAGCAGAATAAAAGAGTGTTTTCTACACTTACAAGAGAAGCCGGGCGTGTTGAGTCTGCCGGTAATGTTTTAGCTAAAACAGCCAATGAACGGCTGCTTAACCAGGATAATATGATTTTACAAGGTCTTTCAAGCCTGGCCAATCGAAAAGGGGTATTATCAGATGAGCTTACGAAAGCAGCCAAAATCTTTAAAGACACAAAAAGTCTCACAAAAGCAACAGACGAATTTTCCACAGCTATCGAAAGAGCAATATCAGATGGCGATTTCGCAAGGGAGATTGGACGCAGCCCTGGACGATTTGATGAAAATACAGGCCAAAGTTTACAACTACAAGAAGAGCCAAGCCAGGCAAGCGCAGACTTAGAAAAGTTTTCCGAACCAGGAGGAAAAGGATCTCAAGAACAAACTGCTCAAATGAAAGAAGAAAAGTTTTCTGCCGAAGAAATGGAAAGAGACAATCTTATTCAGTTAATAGATAGTGGTGCTGAACTTGATGAAATAGGGCAGCATCCGGCCGTTATTAGAGCATTAGAACAACAAAATGAAATGCCTTTAACAAGCGAAATGCCTGGCTATGGTAGCGCGGAATGGAACGCAAACCGGGTTTTTAATTTTAAAGATGGTCCGGTAAAAGGTTATTCAGATGCTATTAATAAATTTTTGGTAAATGCTGAAAGTTTAGCCTGGGATGAAATGAACATACCGTTTTCTAAAGATTTAATTAAACGCCAAAAGAAAGCAGTTATTGTTCTTGGCGCGCCGGCTGCCGGGAAAAGTACACTTGCAAATCCAATCGCTGTAAAATACGGCGCTGCGATTGTTGATAGTGACGAAGTTAAAAAAGTTATGCCAGAATTTGCAGCCGGGGTTGGTGCAAACGCTGTTCACGAAGAAAGTAGCGCTATAGGTAAGTCTATTCTTAACGCTCAAATAGCTATGGGAAATAACATAGTTTTACCAAAAGTAGGTGACAATTTAAAATCTATACAAAAATCGATTCAAAACTTTAAAGATGCCGGGTACGATGTAACTGTTATGAATATGAAAGTTTCGCCCGAAGAAGCAATGAAGCGTATGTTTTTACGCTTTGCAAAAACAGGACGCTTAATAAACGTAAAATATGCAAGTGGGATACTTGACAATCCAAGTCAAACATATATATCTATAAGAGAGAAAGGAGATGCCGATGGCTTCATCGAAATCGACAACAATGGGCCTTTCGGAGAAGAACCCTTCATCATCGAAGATACAAGAAAAATCCTGGAGGGATTTCGATTTCGACATGATCGAAGCGGAAAACCGAGGCGAGTTACATTCGGAACAGAACCATCAACTGTTGATCGCACAAGCGGTCAAATTCTTGAAACAGAGACACAAGAAGGTTTAGACTTTGAGGTATCTCTTGAAGATCAACTTGATACCAATACCGGTGAAGTAACTTCCCAACTTAAAACTCTTAGACAAGTAAAAGAAGAATTGGATCTTGACGAGAATATTGTCAAGCGATTGGAGTATTGCGTGGTATGAGTTTTAAAAAATGTGTGGACGATGGTGTGGCCGAAGGGATCATACCAGAACAAGAGGCTGCGGAAATTCGTGGCCTTTTTGATGAATTAGAGGCTTCCTATGAAAAAAACTCTCCGCGCGCTGCTGCTGCAGCCCAGGCTGCTATAAATACGCTTGCTGCAGTAAAAAGACAAAAACAAGAAAAAGCCAGAAGAACATTGCTCCAGGCTGACGCTCAAAGAAATGCTGTGTTAGATATTGAAGGGTATCGCACAATGACCGGCAAAGAGAATGTGTTTGCGGGTGCGGAAGCTCTGCTTGTTAATGATAATTTTGGAACCTATAGTTCTGCCGAACAAAAAGCATTTGCAATTAAACAAATAGCCCAGGGAAAAATGACAAATGTTCTTGCAAGTTTTCGTCGAAATGTAGCGGGTTCTGTACGCAATAAAGCTAAATTAAAAAATATGGTTCGTGAAGTTTTTGGTGAGGATACCAAAGATGTATCAGCAAGAGAAATGGCTCAAGCCTGGAAAGAAGCTGCGGAGTTTTTAAGGTTAAAATTTAATGAAGCCGGTGGAGCAATACCAAGTCGCTCTGATTGGGGGATGCCTCAAATCCATGACTCTGTTCAAGTTAGAAAAGTGCCAAAAGACGAATGGGTGAATTTTGTCATTAATCGTTTAGATCAAACAAAAATGATTGATGAAAGAACTGGTCTACCCTGGAATGAGGGTTCTTTAAGAATTGAATTAGCAGAAACTTACACAACAATTTCACAGGAAGGATTAAATAAAATAAGTCCTTCGGGTGCAAGAATGGGTAAAAGCCTGGGTGACAGGAGACAAGATCACAGATTCCTAGTTTTTAAAGATGCTGATAATTGGATGGAATACCAGGATAAATTCGGTAATCCTAATGCTTTTGATAATATGCTTGGCCATATTGATAGCATGTCAAAAGATATAGCAATCATGCAGCGTATGGGTCCAAACCCAACGGCAACAATGAATTATGTTAATCAATATTTAAGAAAAAAAGCCGGCCCGGAAAACAAAGACAAAGCCGGTAAAGCTATTAATAGGATGCAACAATTTTATAAATCTATTAATGGAACTTTAAACGCTCCTTTAGATGGATTTTGGGCCAATACATTAGCCGGTACGCGTCAATTATTAACAGCATCACAATTAGGATCCGCTTTCTTTACTGCTTTTTCTGATATGAATACGCAGCTTTTAGCCAGGCAATTTTCGGGATTATCCCAGGTTAATACTTTAAAACAAGTTATGTCTTACATGAACCCGGTTGGCCTTGAGGAACGCGGTAAATTAGCCACCAGGCTCGGTTTAATTGCAGAAGGGTGGACAAGTCTAGCAAGCGCGCAAATGCGCTATATGGGCGATATAAGTGGACCAGAAGTTACAAGACGAATAGCGGATGGAGTTCTACGCGTTTCTTTATTATCGCCCTGGACACAGGCCGGGCGATGGGCGTTTGGTATGGAGTTTTTAGGAACACTTGCCGATAATGTAGGTAAAACCTTTGATGAATTACCAAAACCATTAAAACTTACTTTTGATCGCTATGGTATAGATAAATCTAAATGGAATGTAATGCGATCAACGGAACTACTTGAGGATAATGGTGCTACGTTTTTCTCTGCAGAAAACCTGGTATCAAGAACAGATTTAACTGGAAACCAGGGATTTGAAATTGGTACGCGTGTTTTAGAAATGATAAACACAGAAACAAATTTTGCTGTTCCAAGTTCGTCAACGAGAGGTAAATTATGGCTTACCGGGGATAGTAAACCAGGTTCATTCTCCGGAGAAGTTTTACGAAGTTTTGCTATGTATAAAAACTTTGGTGTGACTATTATTAATACACATTTAATTCGTGCTGTGGAAGATATGGTTCGCCGTAAAAAAGGCAATCACATGGCGCAATTAATTATTGGCTCCACAGTTTTTGGCGCGTTTGCAATGCAAATGAAGGAAATCGCCAAAGGACGAGATCCAAGAGAAATGGATAATCCGGAAACAATGGCAAAGTTTTGGGGTTCTGCGCTGCTCCAGGGTGGAGGGCTTGGAATATATGGAGACTTTTTATTTACAGATGTAAACCGTTTTGGCGGTGGTATTGAAACAACCATCGGTGGTCCTGTTGCCGGGTTAGTAAGTGATGTTGCAAAGCTAACGGTGGGAAATATTTTTGAACTTGCTGATGGTAAAGACACAAAAGCTGCAAGTGAAGCGGTTGATTTTGTCCGTAGATACACGCCTGGAAATAATATTTGGTATTTAAGGCTTGCTTTAGAGCGACAACTTTTTGACCAGATGGCTCAAATGGCAGATCCAAAGGTAGGTAAAAAATGGAGAAGAAAAGAACGATCCGCCTCCCGCGATTACGGAACTCAATACTGGTGGCGACCAGGGGAAATGACACCATCACGCGCTCCCGATCCCTCAAACGCAATTCAAAATATACAATTTGAATAAGGAATAAACTATGACCATTAGTAGCACGACCAATTCTGTTTCTTTTAATGGAAACGGCTCAACCACCGTATTTGCGTATTCGTTCAAAATATTTGCTGCAGCCGATATGCAAGTTATTTTGCGATCCTCAACTGGTACGGAAACCGTGAAATCGCTAACGACTCATTATAGTTTGTCAGGGATAGGAGAAACTAGCGGTGGTAATGTTACAATGGGTACGGCTCCGGCTTCCGGGGAAACATTAACATTAAGACGCATAAAATCTTCGGTGCAAGAATTGGATTTGGTTGCCAATTCGAGTTTTCCGTCCAGTTCGATAGAAGATCAGTTAGACAAAATAGTTATGATGATTCAGCAAAATGATGAAGATATATCAAAAGCTATTAAGTTATCGCCTTCAAACACGATGACTTCCACAGAATTTACAAATTCCGCAACAGACCGGGCAAATAAGTTGTTAAGTTTTGATGGCAGTGGCGAGTTATCTGTAGCCCAGGAGCTAGGCTCATTTAAAGGCGATTGGGGAGCTTCTACGGCCTACGTTGTTAGGGATTTGGTAAAGGACACAAGCACAAACAATGTGTTTATATGTATTACTGCCCACACAAGTTCTGGATCTCAGCCTCTTACGACAAACACAGATTCAGCAAAGTGGTCTTTAATTGTTCAAAACTTAATTACAACGCAGACAGATAT
>CENI01023225.1_pt1 | contig 17235 bp, 30 predicted proteins | sample 530161 | NCBI WGS metagenome assembly CENI01 (sample SAMEA2591107, study PRJEB7988) | marine metagenome | isolation source: saline water (ENVO:00002010), including | reverse complement strand
TAAAGAATTAAGTGAAGAAAAGATATTAGGATCTAAGTTTACTTTGTCCTTACAGACGATGATCGCTGCTGGAACTGGTTTAGCATCTTTGATCGGAATGTGGTATGCCTTACAAGCAGACATACAAGAAGCTAAAGAATTACCTGTGCCTTTATCGTTATTTGATGAAGAATATCCAAGCAAAGCAGAAGGCTACAATTGGAGTCCATCTTATGAGCAGTATAAACAGCAAGTAGGAAACCTTCAAGAAAATCAAGATGAAATCTTTGATATGGTTGAAGAGCTACAAGAAAAGATTGAAAAACTTGAACAGCAAGTTATTAATCTTAGGATTGCAGTACAATGAGGTGGCTATTATTACTAACATTAGCTTTTGGTCAACAAAAGGTAACAGACTCTAATTTTTACGGAGCTATTTACAAAGGGATGCACTTAGTAAGATTTACTGCTGAATGGTCAAAAGACAGTAAACAAAACTTTTATCAAGGCAAATTTATTGTAGATGGTGATAGTGCTTATATGGGAACACAAATGATGATTTTGCCTGCAAAAAATGTAAGTAAAACAGTAAGAAAATTAAGATTAAGGAATTTTCCAAGTGTAGTTTTATTTAAAGATGGTAAGAAAGTAAAAACTTGGAAAGCAGATTTTGATGGCAAGCTTGAATTAACCACAGACGATGTTAAAAAATCAATCGATTGGCATTCAAGAGGAAATGATTAAAAAAGATAAAGTAGAAAACTTTTTAAACACATTACTTAGTCTTACTGGCATCGCTGGTATTGTTTATGTGTTTATGATCGTATCGTCTTGCGATGACAATACTTATATAGCTGGATACAATAAAGATTTTGAAGAGATTAATCAGCAAATATTTGAAGTCGACTCATTATTAATAAGAATAGAAATGGAATTGGATTCATTGTATGAAAGCGATTAGTGAAGATGCTCAAGTACATATCTCCGTTGCTTTTCTTATTAAAGCAATGCTTGCGGTTGGTGTGGTTACAGGATCTTGGTATCAAGCTCAAATGAAATTTCAAGAAATATCTATAAGGCTTAATGATATTGAAGATAGAGTTACAGTATTAGCTACTGATGTTCAAGGAATGAAACAAGAACATCTTAATGAATTAGAAGAAGAAGTTAAAGAGCAACGAAGCTTATTACAAAAAATGGGATTGAAGAAACCATAATGGCAATCACTTATAGAGGACAAAAATTTAGAGGCTATAATAAGCCAAAGAGAACACCAGGACACAAAACAAAGAGTCATGCGGTACTAGCTAAAGTAGGGAAAAAGGTAAAATTAATAAGATTTGGTCAACAAGGCGTTAAAGGCGCTGGTAGTAATCCAAAGACAGCTAGAGGAAAGGCCAGAAGAAGGTCTTTCTTGGCAAGACACAGGGCAAATATCAGAAGAGGAAAATTCTCTGCTGCATATTGGTCAGCAAAAGTAAAATGGTAAAAAGGAGTTCAAATGTCAAAAAAAGAAAAACAAAACGAACCGACTCTTGTTCTTGATGATAAAGAATACAAGATCAACGACCTGGGTGACGATGAAAAGCTAATTGTAGCGCATATTAACGATCTAAATCGTAAGGTTGATAGCGCACGCTTTAATCTTCAGCAGATCGAGATAGGTCGACAGGCTTTTGTTAATAGCTTAAAGGCTAAACTGGAAGAACCAGCAGTCGAAGCATAAATCGTTTTAGGGGGAATATGGAAAAACTACTGATACAAGAGTGGGGTATTGTTGGTTGTCTTTTGGCCTTATTTTTTGGTCAAATCATGTTCCTCCAAAAAACGCTAATGAAAAAATTAAATGAGACAGATGAAAAGGTCATAGCGCTCATTAATAGATGGAATCGCTCGGATGAATCTCGTGACAGAAGGCACGAGGATATTATAAAAGAGATCAATGACATTTCAGATGATCTTAATTTTTTAAAAGGTAAAAGCGAAAAATGAAAAGAGCTGAAGTAGATAGTTATCGTGATGAAGTATTAGAGCGTATGACACGCCTAGAAGAAAAGCATCAAGCACACTTCGAGGTGACAAAAGAGATCAGAGTTGATGTAAAGGCTCAGAATGGTCGAGTACGTTCTTTAGAGAACAAACAACAATGGTTTACTGGGATACTGGCAGCAATCACTTTCGTTTTTAGTAGTCTAATCGCATGGATTAAAGGAGCTAGTTAATATGGAAGAATTTGTAAGAGTTTTAGTAGAAAATTGGGAATATGCAATAATTGCTATTCTTGCAATCGATAAAGCAGTTGCCCTATCACCCTCTACTTGGGATGATCTTTTATGGACAAGTGTTAAAAAAAGTATTTATAAAATAGCAGGAAAATGATATGTTAAAAAAGTTAGTAAGAAGTCTTGTACGCAAACATGGTATGAAAGGTCTTTTAATAAAGATCGGTGACTGGGCGGTATCAGCTAGTAAGAATGAAAAAGATGATGAAGCTTGGGAATTAGTCGTAAAGCCTTTTATTGAAGAAAACTTCTAAATGGTAAGCATTAAGCAAATGCGCTCACTTATTGAACGTACTTGCAACGTAATGGGTGAAAAATATGCCTCTAAAAGTGCGGTAGATATGGTACTGGCCACAGGCATTATTGAATCACGCTACGAGTATATTACGCAAATGAATGATGGCCCAGCGAAATCTTTCTTTCAAGTAGAACCAGCAACCGCAGTAGATAATCTTGCCCACTATCTAAAGCATCGACCAGAATTAATGCAGAAATGTGCTGAAGCAAGTGTAGTAGATCTAAAGTATTGGCAAACTTATGATGAAAAGCTATGGGCAGATATACTTGAAAAGAATATTGCTGCTGGCATAGTGCATTGTCGTATTAAATACTGGAGAATACCTAAACGTATGCCAACAAGTGTAGAGGGAATGTCGCATTATTGGAAGGATTACTATAACGCTGGTGGTAAAGGTAATTCAGAAGAGTTTGTTGAGCAAGTAACTAAATGGCTACGATAAGTAGTCGAAAAGGGTTTAAGTAATGACATTATCCGAACAGATGCAGGCTATGATGGATGAGATGAGAGCAATAAAATTATTAACAAAAAGTATTGCTAGAGATATGGATAATGATATATCCATCAATGGTGTAAAGAAGATTGCAAACCTAATGACGATGATCGAGGGTTTACATATTCCAGATATAGTCTGTTCATTTGAAGAGGTTAATAGCATGGAATATTTTGATGACACACAAAGTGGAATGGCATAATGGCAACATATTTAGAAGCATTTTGTAATATTACAACCGACCTAATGGGCGTAGAGCCTAATATCGACAACTATGATCGGAAGCGTTTAATTCAGAACTTTCAAAGTCACGCATCAAATGTTTATGTGGCTTTTAACAGCGGTTATGTATCGCAAAGTTATATTGATGGTAAAGAGATGAATATGCAAACTTCATTGGGAGCTGTAGATTCTTCAGATGATGCGTATTTTGATTCTGCTGCTGATGCTTTATATGTTTATAGTTCTGTAGACCCAGATAATTTAGTCTATGAAGCAGCAGAGGACTGGGCCACCATTAAACAGCGAGTGGTCAATGAGCAAGCAGACCGCATTCGCTCTTATATCAATCGACCAATATTTAAACGTACAAAGGCAGAAGATCAAGGTGCATCCAGTCGTGACTATGATTTTGTACTGATCAATGCGAATGCAGGGTTAGCCTGTGCAGATTTAATGCGAGCAGTAGACCCAGAACGGTCTAAAGACATCGAAGAGCGCTACATCTCACCTGATGGTGATGGAATGTTAGACTTATTAAAAAGAGGCGATTATGCGCTTTGGCACGAAGCAACCTATGAGAAGAATGAAGGAATGCTTAGACCTATAAGTTTGAACGCCAATACTACAGGCGGTATCCTGGATACTAAAATGACAGCTTTACCTTCTGTAGATTACGATGATGTGCGTGTAAAAATTACTGCTGGGGGTACATTTACTTCTGGTACAGCGAATACATCCGTAAAATATTCAGTATTTGTTAAGAACGACACTGGACTTGCCATAGATGAGGTTGTGCAATCTGAAGAAATCAATGGCGATTATCAAGGGTTGGCTTACGGAATGTATATAAGATTTGGAGAGGGTGTCTATACTACTAATGACCAATGGGGCATTATTGTAGTAGGACAACCAGAGGAGTATGGTTCAGTTAAATCAGAGCAAGTAAGTAGGAGATAGGAATGCCAAAAGGTAAAGGTTACGGTTACGCAACCACAAAGAAAAAGAAGAAAAAGAAGAAAGTTCGTGTTATAAAACGTAAGTAATGTTTTATGGCAACACAGTACACTTCAGTCCTTCGAGCCAATGTTATTGAGCCACTAGAGTCCTTAATCAAGGGCGAGTTCAATAAACTTCCAGTATATTACGATAAAGATTTTCAAAACAGAGGAAACTTCTTCCTAAGATTTATCCCTGTGCAAGATCAATTAGACCAACCCACCACCGAAGATCAAATTAGAATCTATGGCATATTACTGCGATTGTATCGAAGGACACCTGGTGTATTTAGCAGACGTAATAATCTTGAGCAATTAATGAACTATGCAGATAGAGTAAAGCGTTTGATCGGTAATAATTCAAACTACAGTCCTTCATCAAGCTATAAATGGAATGATGCAGTAATAAGTTTTGTGAATTATGAGCCAGAATTAGAAGATGAAGAGATGGATTATCAAGTAGCAGACATCATGTTTAATTGTAATGTGCTAGTATGATTACTTATAATAAAACCTATAATGAGAATGTATTAGATAACTTGAGGTCATTGGTGGCTCAAGAATTTAGAAATGTACCTATTCGTTATGATAAGGTCTATCGTGGTAACTCATTTTTCCAACTTACACCTCAAAGAGATGAAATTGTAGAATTGCGCTCAGATGGAGCGATTAGAGAATACTCAATACTTTTAACCTATAATGAAAAAGAACGTGGTAGGTACACCAAAAAACGCAGTTTAGATACACGCATTGACATTATAGAGCGACTAAAAGAAGTATTGAGAACAAATGTGGCAAGTATTGATGAGTTTTCAAATTTTATCACTTCTGCTGGTAGGAATTTTATTACCAGTGATGGTGATGAATTAAGATTGATCAGAAGGCCAATATTAATTACAAGCTTAGATCGGTTTGTTATTGATGCAAATGGACTAGCGTTTACAGTGTTTCCAGCAGCCAATTCTTATGAGTGGCATAACGCAAGATTGGATTCTGTAAACTATGATTTAGAAAGTGAACACCCTTCTTACTTAACTGCGACTTTAGAGTTTAAATGTTTAGTGGAAGAGGTCTATGCGTAAACGATTAAGGTATTAATGATGGCAAAATATAAGTCAAATAAATTTATAGATCAGTTCGACAGTTACAAAGGTTTAAAGAAAGATGACTGGGAAGCTTTTAACCGAGGAGAAATTGTCGAATTAGATGAAGTACCAGAAGCAGCAAAAGATTTTTTAGAAAAAGTAAATTCCAGTAAGAAGGAGTCTAAGTAATGAGCGCTTTAGATGGAGCAGCCTATTCACCGAAAGAGTTTCAGTTAGCGTTTGTAGCTGAATCAACCATAGGAACAGCAAACGTAAGCTCAATGCAGTTAGTTAATATTGACAGTATTGAGATGCCTAATTTTAATTTAACTCAAGTCTTAGATCCTCGTAGTGGCTCAAGTGGTCGTGTCTTTGATGTAGATGATGCACATATTGACGAAAAAGGTGTAGCAAAAGAGATAACCTTCTCTGGCGTTTTTGATGCCGCAGTAGCTCCTTTTTTAGTTCAGAACTGCATAGGACTTGTAGAATCTAGTGATGTAGTGACTATTCCTGCTACTTATACACCACCAGAGCTTGAGACTGGAGATAATTCTTCTGTTACGATTGCAGATACAATTACAATAGCAGTTATCGCACCAGCTACTTCTGGTGGAAATAGATCTATCATCTTCCCAGGGTGTACGATTACTAATCTTACAATCTCTGGTGATATGGCTAATGAGTCAGGTAGATTAAAATTCTCAGCTACAGCTAAGACAGGCTATATTAGTAGCTTTACGCAAGCTGCGCCATCCTCACCTTCCGCATACGGAACAAGTTTTTATTCACTAGCTACTTTAGCAGGCACAGCACAGAAAACAATCGCTGGTGCTGAACATTGTGTTATTCAAAGCTTCTCATTGAATTTAGAGAATCCATCAGAATATATTGGACAGAATGATGCTAATGGAAATCCAGAAGCAATAGTTCGTGCAGTTCCAGAACTTAGCGCCACACTAGATGCTACTGTTAAATATGATAATCAAACAGCCGAGCTTCCAACTACAATGAAAGCTGGAACAACCGTTGTTTCAAACCTTGCTAATCACGCAACGATTGGAAGTGCTACAAGTTTTGGCTTTATAGGTAGCTATGGTAAAATTACTAGCGTAGCATACAATGAAGCCAATGCGATGATGTACGATGTATCAGTTAAATTTGGTGCATCTGGTGCAAATGCGATGTTAGCTATTAGAACATAAAGAATTATGATAAAAACCCCACATGGTGAATTTGAAATTCGCCCTATCACCTTTGGTGAACGTAGAGAATTACATCGATTGGAAATGAAAGTGTTTTGGGATGACGAAATAGAACGAGATGCTTACTTTGATCTTCTAAACTGGTGTATGACTAAAGCCTTCCAAGATCCAGAAGAAACCCTAAAAGACCTAGACGATGCACAGATAGATGAAGTGCTTAATGAAGTCTATTTAGAATATAAAGGTCTTACTAAAAAAAAGACCAAATCAAAGTCAGGGTAGCCACCTGGTGTAACTTCTTCGGCTGGGGAAACAGTCTTTACCCAGTCAAATTCGAGTCTTACGAAGCACAAAGTCCAACTTTATCTAAAGTAATTACCTTTACTGAAGATGAGATATGGGATGAGTGTCAGCGTATTATTGAAGAAGATAAACACAATAAATTCTCTTTAGGTCAAAACTTGTATTATAATCTTAATTTCTTTTGTAACCCTAAGTTCTTTATGGATAGGGAGATAGAAGGATATATAGACGATTACTTTGTATCCACTAAATTTAATTTACCTCTCGCAAAAACCTTACATGAAGCCGATGCTAAGACCATTGACATCTTTCGTCTTATTAGTGAGGAGATTAGTGCTTGCGAGAAACGATCAAGGGAAATGAATAATGGCAAATAAATTTGTAATTGAAGTCAGAGCCAAAGGGTTTACGAACCTTAATCAGCAGTTTAGTAAAGCTGATGGTGCGATGAAGAAATTTGATAATACTGGCGGTAAAATTAGAGGTACTACTTCTGGTATTAGAAGAGAAATAGGTGCTTTAAGAAATAACCTCTTATTATATACATTTGCTGTAGGCGCTGCTGCTAGAACAATGAGTAGTTTTTTAACTGCTGCTTCTAATATGCAGGAGAGCGTTAGTAAATTTAAAGTTGTATTTGGAGATGCTTCCGATGAAGCGTTAGAATTTGCCAGAACATTAGCTAGTAGCTTTCAAAGATCGGAAGCTTCTATTATAACATTAATGGCCTCTTTGCAGGACACTTTTGTTCCTCTAGGATTTTCAAGAGATGAAGCAAGAAAATTATCAGAAGCCTTAACTCAGCTTTCATTTGATATAGGATCATTTAATAACGTAGCAAGTCCAGAAGTGGCACATGCGTTAACTTCCGCTATTGTAGGAAACCATGAAGCTGTAAGGCGTTTTGGTATTGTGCTTACAGAGGCTCAGTTAAAACAAGAAGCTTACAATACAGGAATTTTTAGAGGCACTGGTGAAATGAATGCACAACAAAAAGTGCTTGCTAGAGTTTCTGTTATATTAAAAAGCACTAAAGATGCTCAAGGTGATCTCACAAGAACACAACATGAATTTGCGAACCAAACTAGAAAGGTTCAAGAACAATTAAAGGATCTTCAGATAGAGATTGGTCAAGTATTAATACCAATGGCTTCTTTAGGTTTAGAATTTCTAAAAATTGAACGTATTAAAGGTTATGCAGCAGCAATCAGTCTTGCTGCAACTGCTTATGGAGTATATAGAGCGCAGGCATTATTAGCTGCTGGTGCTACAACTACTTTTAAAGCTGCATTAGTAAAAACTGGAATTGGAATTGCGATTGTTGGACTAGGCGAGCTTGCAGCACGAACCATTTTTGCTAAAGATGCTACTGAAGATTACACTGGTTCTATAAAGAATTTAGATAGTGTAATGGCTGATTTTGTTAGCGATGACGATAACAATGGTTTAACATATTTTCAAATGATGGCACATCATCTTGGTAAAGATGGCGTTAGAGCTTTATTAGAAGATATACCGCCAGTAGTAGATGAAGTAAAACAAAAATTTGATGAGCTAACAGCCAGAGATCAAGACATGGCAGAGTTAATGGAAACTTTTAAAGATACTGGTGATTTTATGGATCAGTTCTTTAATGAAGCTTTAGCAGAGCAAGCTGAAAAATCGAATGAAGCAGCAGAAGGCTTTAATCAAATGAATAAAGAATTAAAAATGTCTGATATGGCAAGAGCTGAAGCGGAAATAATGAGAACCGCTAATGGAATGAAATCCATAAGTGACACAGCAGCTAGAGCTGCCTTACAAGCTGACGACATGGAAGAGGCATTTACTAAAGCTATTAGGTCAATAGCAGCAGAATTAGCAGCGCAAGCTGCATCATTTGCAATTTTAAATATGTTGACTGGTGGTGGATTTTCAGCATCGCAAGCTGGATTTAGCTTATTAGGGTCTATATTCGGTCACACAGGCGGAGCGGTTACTAAAAAAGGCGTACAAGCTTTTGCTAAAGGTGGTATGGTTCAAGGAAAAGATAATGTACCTATACTAGCTCAAGCAGGCGAGTTTATTATGCGTAGAGAAGCAGTACAGAATATTGGCTTAGACCAGCTACATCAAATGAATCAATCAGGTCAAAGTAATAATATGACTGTTAATATTTCTGCACCAATGGTAGATGAAACAGTTGTAGATCATATTATTCCAGCCATTGAAAAAGCAGCAAGGTTTAATTTAGCATGAGCCTAAGTTTTAACGGTTCTCAAAATGCACATGGGATTGAAGAGAATTGGCTTTTCAATATTACACATTCTGGCGGTAATTTATATTTAGCACTAGCCGATGTGACTCATAGCTCTAATTTTTATTATGGTGCTATAACCAATAATCCAAGTATTCGTGAAAGCCTTGATATTGTCAGATCAAAAGCCAACACATCAAACATTACATTAAAAATAGCTGATTTTGAATACAATGGTAGTCCTATTTCTGAAGAGTTCTTTGGTGGGTCTAATCACTACATTAATAGAAGTGTATCAGCATCTATTAAGGTTGGTTCTGATAACCCAGTAGTGGTTGGTACGTTTCGTATCTTAGATATAAGTTATGACGGTGATGCAATTACAATGCAGATGGCTGCCAAAAGACCCTGGGATGGTATAGAATTGCCAGTAGATAAAAGTACTACTGGTGTCTATGTGCCAGTAGTTTATGGTAACTATTCTGGACATGCTTCTAATGTATTTATGACAGGAAAAGCTTTGTATCCAGCGCCAAGAACCAGCCATTCAAATCAAAACATTTATTTCTTAGCAGCGAAAAATGAAGGCAGTGGTGTTGTTGCAAATTATTATGATTCCAGAGGTGATATGTTTGTTTATGTTGAACCTAATAGTACCGCTACACAGACTAGAGATGGTAAAGATGCTTTTGAAATTAAAGGTAAAGTAAATCGCACTTATCAATTTAGACCTCAAGCAACTGCAACTGGCACAGGCTTTACTAATCCAGGTAATGCTATTAATACCAGTACAAGTGATGGAGCTACACAATCTTTTACTGCTGCTAGTAATGCTCAGTCAGCCGATCTAAAACTTGAACTACCTTCGATTGCTGGAAAAATAACAAGTGCTTCATTAAATTATTCAGCAGTAATTGTTGTCTCTAGTGAGACTGGAGATTCAGAAGCAATTATATATGATCGTTCTTTTGGTGCAGATACTACATTGATTTCAAGATCTACAAATGGTACTACCACTGAAGCATCTGGAACAAGGAATATATTATCTGACATACAGAACAATGGCAATCGACTTCCAGATGATTATGTATTAAGATTTCAACTATCAAGTACCGCTAATGGCACACAAGCGACTTGCACAATTAAAGATGTTTATCTAAAGTTTACTACTGAAGAAGATTATACCAATGAGCCAAACGCTGCTGCGTTGCAAGAAGTTAATTTAGATATGATATATTCTGGTAATGATGGCTTAACTAATTCTTGGGATTCTTCAGCTATAACCTATATTCACGACATACATCGAGACATGCTTATACGATTTGGTGGTGTAACAACATCTACGCCAGATAACTACTCTGATTTAAATACATCTCGATCTCAATCTAATAAAGAATGGTATGCACGATTTTGGCAATTACAACCAAAAACTTTAAGAGAAACTTTAGAGAAAATCCAGTTTGAAGGTGGCTTTGCTTTTCGCTTTAAAGCAGATGATAGTCCACAATATATTTATGTAAAAGATTCATATAGTAGTGCTGACTATACATTAGCAAAAGATGATCTGGCTAATATAACTGTGAGTAATACGTCTATTGCTGATCTAGTAAGTAAGTTTGTTGTGAACTATGAGAAACACCCTGGTAACGGTACTTATATAAATTCTCAAACTTGTACGAATGGCACTACTAGGACTAATTATAATATTGCAGCAAAAGAGAATATTGAACAAGTCAGCTTAGACTATATTGTGCAAAATGGTGCTGGTACAGTAGGCGCTACCGATCTTACTGGTGGCAGTCCGAATGATGGATTTGCTAATTATTACGGACATTTAGTATCTAATGTAAAGTTGATGATAGAAGCAGAGGTAATTAACCCAGCGCATATAGGTATTGAGGTAGGGGATATAGTCACATTTGATAATAGTGATATGTATCCAGAGAAAGCTTTTGGATCTGCCTGGACTAATAAAGCTTTTATGGTTATTTATTTATCACGCACTCCAGGTAAACTAAAAATTAAGGTAAGGGAAGTAGGCGCTATTTCTTAAAGAGGTATAATTATGGCAAAGTATTTTATTTATCCAACCGAAGGTCGTGAGACATCTGCATCTGTAGACAGTGGTTCTATTCCTGACGGTGGTGGATCTTACAGTTCTAACGCATCAAAGGTAACCAATGATGAGCGATTGGTTGATGGAAACTTAGGTGCAGCAGCGAATTTTACTGCGCAACATGCTACAATTAGAGTAGATAAAGGAAGTGGATCAATCGATAAAATCGATAGTATCGCTTATTACTCTACCGCAGCCGATGATGGTGGATTTAGAATATATACAAATAGCGCATCTGATAATTCTTCTGCTACAGAAAGAGCGACTTTTAACGCTACTACCGCTGGATGGAATGTCGATGTTGATATGACATTAGGAAATGCTGAACGATTTTGGTATATGTCAGCGCACGAAGAGGCAGTAGCTACAGTAACGCAAGTAATACTTGGTACAAAATTATCTTTAACCAATGTAGAATTATCTGGAACAGAAGGTAAGATACATGGGAATAAGATACTTACCAGTCAAGGTGGTGTAGAGTATTCAAATAAAAGACATGATGGTAAGAAGTTTTGGAATTTTAATTTAAAGTTTGTTAGTTCTACTTATAAAACAAGCTTGGAAACAATGAGAACTGCTCTATATGGCCCACACGATAAATTCTTATATTATGATGATTCTGCCTATTACTATGTGCGAATGTCTGATGATTCGCTACAGTTTAAAGAGGTAGCGTTTGGGGTCTATGACACTAATATAAAACTGATAGAGCAATTAAGTTAATCGATTCAATCCTTTAACTATAGAGTTTGATGATTTTCTCTTATCATCCATAATCCAATCAGCATAAGCATCTTCCGTATCTTTTACATTTGCATGACCTAAATGCTCTTTTACTGCATAGATATTCCCAGATTCTCTTAATAGAATTGTAGCGGAAGTATCTCTAAAGTCATGCGGTGTGAACTTAAAACCGACAGTATCACTTGCAACTACGATTCTATCGTAAACATTCTTTGAACTTATAGGAATCGGATAGATATGTGCTTCATCGTGTATAGTTTTAAAGTAATCATTAATGATTTTAATCAATCTCTGATGATGGTCTTTTAAAAAAGGAATCTCTAGCGGAGTATCAAATTCTTTTTTATGCCCTTTGTTCTTTATATAAGCGACTTCGCCTTCCATATCAATTTGATTCCAAGTAAAGTCTGGTCTACATAATTCACTAATACGACACCCAGTTAAAATATAAAGTTCAATGATAGCTTTTGTAATAGGACATATATCTTTATGGTCAAATATCATATCTAACTGATAAGGCTTTAAAGCGTTCTTTTTGCTCTTGGTAGCCTTTGGTAGCTTTATTGGTTTTGCGTTGATTGTACCCCTAATATTGCCCTCAGAAATCTGTTCCCTAGTCCAATTACCGATATGGTTTAAGCATCGCAAGTCTGATAGACCAGAGTTTTTCTTATTAGGGTTTCCGTAGCGCTTAAAATAGAAAGGATAATTAATTTTACAGAATGGAAAATCCATTCCTAAGTCATTTTCTAATTTACTCATTAATGCTTCGTAGCGCTTAATGGTTTTAACCGCATATTGCTTATAAGGTATTGCATTTACCCTAAATACTTTAAATATAACACCGATAGTTAGCTCTGGAATTATAACATTTGTTGAGTTGATTTTACCACTTAATTTCAAGCTAATACGGTCACGCTCTTCAATTAAACTTGCATCATTATATATAGTATATGCTTTTTCCCTACCATTAATTGTTATAGATCGGTAAGGGTTTTTATATAATTGTCTATATCCCTCTGGAATATACTTTATAAGATATTTATCATCATTTATTTGTGTAATTTTAGCCATTTTCACTAATCCTCATTAGTTATACGACTAAAAGTTATAACAGATATTACATTTATACAACTATTATGTTAATTGTAAATATTCTTTGCACATAAATTATATTTGTTTTAATATTTGTTACCAAATAAGGAAACATTTTACATGGGTAGACCAAAAATTGATACGCCAATAGCACCTCAAAGAAAAATAAAAGAGGTTTTAGATCGGCCGAATGTCCAAAGAAACCTATTCTGGTTAGCGAAGCAATCAAAGATAAATCATACGCTGCTTCACCAGATCGTTAATGGCAAAAGAAGGCTACAGGATTATCAAGCAAACAAAATTTTAAATACGTTACGAACTTTTAACATAGATGTTACTTATGATGAGGTCTTTATTTGAAAAACCTCTATTTAAGTAGACTTTAACATGATCCACATACCATGAGCCAAGTCAGAATACTATCAAGCGATAAATTAATCAAACGAGATTTCCTTTCCTACATAGGGTCGTTAGGCGCTTCCTTTCGTGCGACAACACCTAGCGACCCTTCTTTTAATCTAGCCTTCGATATTACAAGTCAATCTGAATTACATCGACAGCACCTTATCGTTGAGGTATGCCGAAAGCTGGACACATTAAACATAGAATATGAGGTGATTAGATGAGTGATTTATGGTGGTATATAAAGCATTATTTTATCGAGATAGTTCTTGTCTTGATGTTAGTAGCGGTTTTAATAAACAATAGGAGTCTATTATGGCAGTAAATAAAAGCACAGGAAAAATGAAAAGTCCTGTGAGAATGGATAAGATGATCGTAAAGAATCTTACCGTTAAATGGTCACATTTGCTTAAACCAGATCTTGAATATAATTCTGGTCATAGCGTTACAGTAGAGGTTAACAAAGACCTAGCTAAGTTGCAAAAAGAACTGGTTGCTCAAACTGGTGTTAAAAAGATCAATGGCCTAAAAGAAGATGAAGGTGTCAAGCTTGCGAGTTTTAAAAACAAGATACATAGCACAGAAGGTATTGAGCGTTTTCCAAAGATATATGATGGCGATGGTCAAGTGACTAGCGATTGTCCTTTTGGTGGTGACAAGATAAATGTAGTGATCAAGCCAAAGGTATGGGATATGAATGGTAAGCAATCTATCAGTTGCTACCTAGAGCAAGTTCAATGGGTAGAAAAGAATAGTGGTGAGTCGGTTACATTTGAAAGAATAGTAGATAAAGCAGATGATGTCAGCTTTGAAAATGACGACAAGCTACCCTTTTAATGAACAGTAAAGCAAAAGGCACAGGCTACGAGAATGAGTTGGTAAAAAAACTTGAAGAATCTGGTTTTGAAAAGGTCAAAAGAGCGTGGGGGTCGGATGGTAGGTCGATGGGAGAAGCGCCAGATGTTGACATTTTAGCAGATGGAATCAAGATACAAGCCAAGCGTAGAAGGTCTATACCTAAATGGTTAAATCTCGGTAATTGTGATGTGGTAATGTATAGAGAAGATAGAGGTATTACATTTGTTTCTATGACGTTTGACGATTGGGTAAGGTGTTTGAAAAGTGTCCTCTGATAGAGGGCAGACAATGTGCTTTTGCTGGTTATGATAAACAGGAAAGACTTAGATGTGGATTTGCAAAACATCCAAACTTTGTTTCGGAGATAAAGGTATGTCCTTTGAAACAAAAAAAGGCGAGACGGAAAAGACGATAATACTTGGTTGGCGCTGGGTAGTTGATCTACTCGCCTATATTTACGATGCGCTGTGTGATGGTTTACTTTCTCTATTAAACCGCCACTCATCCTCAGAACCGTTACATAGCGCAGAGGTTTGTGAGCATAATATATCTGATATAGTCCAGGGTGAAACTTATTATGGGGCAGAGGAGCATCAATATAATACTTATTGGTACTGCGAGGAATGTGGTGAAGAAATGACGAGCGAACCATAGAGGAGTAACTTATGCAAAGATGCCAATTCTGCACACAAATGTCAAGCAACACATTACATGGTATTCATATCTGTAATAAACATTATACAAACCCAGTGATCGAAGGTCTTATCTGTGATTTTTATAAAAAAGAACATCAGATCATGGGAAGGAATTACAATATAATGAAGCGAAAGTCTAATATGGCTTATACAAGACCCTGGAAGAATTTAATAGAATACTATCGTGCGAAGTGGGGATGGTTTAAATGAAATGGTATTTTATATACCTGTATCGATACTTCAAGGATGACAGAAGTGAAAAAGAAGCAGAAAATGTTGATTGGCTATTGAGAGTTAGTGATAATAAACGATTATTAAGATTATGGAGATGGTTACATGGCAGATGATATTATAAAGAAGATTGAAAAAGAATATCCTTTAATGACTAAAAGATTTAAAGAGATACAACGAGAGCAGTACGAGTTATTCTGTCATAAGCAGCATGATTATGGTTCACAGAATATATCGGTCGGTACAAGATTAGAAACGGAAGAGGAAGTACAGCTATCTCTTTATGGTCTATGGTTTAGAATGCACGACAAGATACAAAGAGCAAAGAATTTAATTATGCGTAAAGCAAGTGCGGTAGATGGTGAGCCACTAGAGGATTCATTTCTTGATCTATCTAATTATGGAATAATGAGCGTATTGGTTAGCTTGAAGATCTGGGGTAAATAATGTGGAAACCCTTTAGAGTTTCTCTACACAAGCCATTTGTAGGACTATATGCTTTATACGATGAAAAAGGTCTTATATATATAGGGCATTCTACGGATGTACCTAGAAGAGTTTGTCGTCACGATAAAAAACACAAGACCGCTAAGTATCGTAAGATGAATAGTTTAACGGAAGCAAGAAACTTAGAAGAAAAATTGATCAGAAGATTAAAGCCATCGCTAAACAAAGATTTTACAAGAGCGGAAATAGAGACTAAGACATTTTCATGTGCCTTAGAGTTGGATGTGTGGAAAGCAATAAAGATCAAACATGCGGTAAAAGATGTGCCTGTGTCTGATATAGTCAATGAAGCATTACGAGAACAACTTGAAAGGTGGGTCGAAATTGGTAACGAAGCAGGGTAGTTATTACCAGGTGGTAGAGGTTTATAAAAATTTAATTAGAAAAAGAACCAAAGAAGGAAAGGATAGCACAGCATTGAAGAAACGATTGCTTGCTATAATGGTGAAAAATGGCAAAGACGAAAGCGCATACAGCTTATAAGCTGAAAGATGGAACAAGGGTTAAGGGTGTTACAACCATTCTTAATAACCTGGGTTGGAATAAGAACATATTGGTAGCGTGGGCCAGAAGGACTGCATTGGCTGGTGATGACCCAGATGCGGTATTGAAGGAAGCTGGTGCGATCGGTACATTGGCTCATTATCTATGCGAATGTGATATAAAAGGCGAGAAAGCTGATATGACTGATTATTCAGCAGAGCAGATAGAGAAAGCAGAGAATGCTTTTTTAGGATACCTAGAGTGGAAAAAGATGACCAAGCCTAAGTACGAAGCGATTGAATTAAAGATGGTATCAGAAAAATATAAGGTAGGTGGTACTGCTGATTTTATTGCAAGGATCAATGGGTCTTTGGTGCTTGGTGATTTTAAAACGAGCAAGGGTATTTACCCAGAAATGACTTGTCAATTAGCAGCGTATCGGAAAATGTATTTAGAGATACAACCAAAAGCTTCTATAGAATCAGCGATGATTTTAAAGCTAGATAAGAATAGCGGAAATTTCTCGCATCACTTTGTGGGGAAGTCTCAGTTGGACTGGGGATGGAATGTGTTTAAAGCTTGCATGGAATTAGAGAAGTTGCATAAGGAGCTATGATGTGGATTATACCAAAGAACTTACCCATTTATCATTATGCACAGGATATGAAGGTATTGGGCGTGGACTCAGAAGAATTTTCCCAAATGTCAGAGAAGTCGCTTATGTGGAGATCGAAGCCTTCGCTATCGCAAACTTGGTTGCGAAGATGGAAAAGGGTTACTTATATGCGACACCTATCTACACGGATCTTAAGACCTTCCCATACAAAGAATTTTATGGAAAAGTGGATTTCCTCTCAGCAGGCTTTCCTTGCCAACCGTTCAGCGCCGCTGGTCGCAGAGCTTCCACAGAAGATCCTCGACACCTTTACCCCTACATCGCAAAAGGAATCTCAGAGTGCAGACCAACTTATGTTGTTCTCGAAAACGTCCAGGGGATTATCTCAAG
>CENI01019715.1_pt1 | contig 17469 bp, 11 predicted proteins | sample 530161 | NCBI WGS metagenome assembly CENI01 (sample SAMEA2591107, study PRJEB7988) | marine metagenome | isolation source: saline water (ENVO:00002010), including | reverse complement strand
GCTATTGCTAATCACTTTTACGAACAAGGTAAAGCTGACGCTATAAAGAATAGCGTTGCTAAATCTAAAAATGTGGATATGAATCCAAGACAGAGTCATGGAGAGATTGAAACAGGTGGAGTTAAGTATAAAGTACTAGGAGATAGTTCTTCTGATTTTAAGTTTAAAATTAAAAACAAAAATTAAAAATTAAAATTTAAAAATTATGGCAATTACTGCAGGGGGTAATCTAAACATTATCCCAAATCCAACCCAAAACGCGCTAAACTCTAATTACATAGACTTTACGGCTGCTGGAAACGGTTGGGCACAACAATATTTACCAGATCTTATGGAGAAAGAAGCTGAGGTTTTCGGAAACAGAACAGTTTCAGGATTTCTTTCACAAGTAGGAGCTGAAGAGGCAATGCAATCTGATCAGGTTGTATGGTCTGAGCAAGGTAGACTACATTTAGCGTACACAGGTACGATAGATGCTTCTGCTTCTGCTGTTACATTAACAGGTCACGCTGGAACAAATGCAACATATACTGAAAACGAGCACGGTTTACGTCTTGGTGATGTTTGTCTTGTTGCTGCTGCTAACGTAACTTATGTTGGTAGAATTACAGCTGATGACGCTTCTGATGTTATCACAATTCTTCCTTACGAAGCTGCTCACGCAAGTGGTTTAACACCTGCGATGGGTGACGTTGCGGTTACTGTACTTAAGATAGGTTCTGAGTGGGCAAAAGGTTCAGATACTCCTTATACATCAGCTAACGAACCTTCTCACCAATCATTTACTAACAAACCAGTTATCATTAGAGACATGTATCACGTTTCTGGTTCTGACACGTCTGCGATAGGATGGGTTGAGGTTTCTGGTGAAGACGGTGCTTCTGGGTACTTATGGTACTTAAAAGCTGAAGGTGAAACTAGAATGAGGTTTGCTGACAACTGTGAGATGCAAGTTTTAGAAGGTGTTGCAGGTTTAGCAGGTTCTACTCTTGATACAGGTGTTAATTTCCTTGTATCTCCTCAAGCTACTACTGGTACTACTTTTGGTACTCAAGGTTTATTCGATGCTATTTCTGATAGAGGTAACTCTACTTCAGGTATTACTGGTGTTAATGCTGCTACTGATTTAGCTGAATTTGATGCTATTTTAGCAGAATTTGATTCTCAAGGTGCAATTGAAGAAAACATGATGTTTGTTAACAGATCTACATCTTTAGCGATGGATGATATGTTAGCTGCTATGAATTCTTATGGGGCTGGTGGTACTTCTTACGGAGTATTTAGTAACTCAGAAGACATGGCATTAAATTTAGGTTTCTCTGGCTTCAGACGTGGATCTTACGATTTCTACAAATCTGACTGGAAATACTTAAACGATGCTGGTACTAGGGGAGCTATTAACGCTAGAGCTACTGCCGATGCTGTTAGAGGGGTTATTGTTCCAGCTGGTGTATCTTCGGTATACGACCAACAGTTAGGAAGAAATCTTAAGAGACCTTTCTTACATGTTAGATATAGAGCTTCACAAACAGATGACAGAAGATTCAAAACTTGGGTTACTGGTTCTGTTGGAGCAGCTACATCTGAATTAGATGCAATGAGAGTTAATTACTTATCTGAAAGATGTTTAATTACACAAGGTGCTAACAACTTCATGTTAATGAACTAAGCATTATTATATTAAAGAGTTGGGGCTTCGGCCCCGACCCTTTTATTTTTATTAATTTATATTATATTATATTATGGCAAAAAAAGCTAAAAAAACAGAAGTGGAACCAACTCCACAGGTTGTAGAGCAACCAAAAGTTGAAACACCGGTAATGGAAAAACCAATACCAAAAAAGAAAAAAAGTACTTGGGAAATAAAAGATAGAATTTATAACTTAACAGGTAGACACAGGCCGTTATCCAAAATGATACAATCAGCTAATATATATTGGTTCGATGAGGAAAAAGGATACGAAAGAGAGTTGAAATATTGTGAAAACCAAAGAACTTCTTTTGTTGATGAAATGCAAGGAGATCAAAGGTTGTCCCACATTATTTTTAGAAATGGTATATTAATTGTACCAAAAGAAAAGACGGTTTTACAAAAACTACTTTCAATATACCATCCCATGAATAACGTTCTTTATAATGAGTTAAAGCCAGAATTAAGAGCCGCTAGTGAAATAGATATGTTGGAAATGGAAATTGCGGCACTGAATGCTGCTCAAAACATAGACATAGATATGGCTGAGGCTGTTATGCGTGTAGAGGTTGGTTCTAAAGTTAATGAGATGAGTTCTAAGGAGCTTAAAAGAGATTTACTATTATATGCTAAGAGAAACCCAGGTTTGTTCTTAGAATTAGTAAATGATGAGAATGTTCAGCTTAGAAACTTTGGTATTAGAGCAACTGAAATGGGGATACTAAAACTATCTTCAGATCAAAGAACATTTAGTTGGGGTTCTAATGACAGAAAACTAATGAACGTTCCATTTGATGAACACCCTTACTCTGCTTTAGCCGCTTGGTTTAAGACTGATGAAGGAATGGAAATCTACTCTAACATAGAGAAAAGATTAAATTAATCTAATTGTAGTAAGCGATCGCCCTATGGGCGATTGCATTACTATATAAATATAAAATCAAATGAAATCAAAAGGACTAGGCGACTCAATAGAAAAATTTACAACAACTACAGGTATAAAATCATTTACTCAGTTTTTAGGTAGAAACGGAGTTTTTGGAAAGAAAAAAGATTGTGGTTGCAATAAAAGAAAAGAAGCTTTAAATAAAAAGTTTCCTTATAAAAAATAAAATAAGACATGGCGATAAATGTAGATACGGTATACCAAAAAGTTTTAGCTATTGCTAATAAAGAACAACGAGGATACATAACACCTCAAGAATTTAATTTATTCGCCAATCAAGCACAGTTAGGTATATTAGAGCAGCACTTATATGATATAAATCAATTTGGAAGAATACACGGAAACGATACGGAGTATTCTGATATGCTTGGATTATTAAACGAGAAATTAGCAGCATTAAAAAGTCACCGTGACTGTACTTACAATACCGCTGGAGGATTTTTTAGACTACCCGTTATCAACGGTCAAAACGACGTGTATAAGTTGGGTACGGTAGAGTATAGTGGTAAAGAAGTTGAGGAAGTTGCTCACAACGAACTCTTGTATATAAATCTATCACCATTAGCAAAACCAACTAAACAACGACCAATATATGTGCATCACAAGGGCGTATGGGGAGGTGAAGAAAGAGATGTGATATATGTATATCCAAAAAAGATTAAATCAGGTATAAGTTGTACCTACATCAATAAACCACAAGACGTGCGTTGGGGATATATTGTGGTGAATGAAAAGGCTTTATACGATGGGCTTAACTCAACCAACTTTCAACTACACCCTTCTGATGAGGTGGATTTAGTTATAAAAATACTAAAACTCGCTGGGGTTTCTATGAAAAATATGGAATTAGTGCAAGGAGCTGCAACTGAAGAAGCTATGAATATTCAACAAGAAAAACAATAATAAATGGGACTATTATCACAAACTCAGCAGGCTTACTACCAAGGTGATGAATTCGGAGATTACCAATTCATCTCACTTAACGATATAATAAACCAATTTATAATCGCTTATGTTGGAGAAGATAAAATAATATCTAAAATAAAAAGAACAGACGTTGCTTTTCACGCTCAAAGAGCGTTGCAGGAACTATCTTTTGACACATTTAAATCCTGTAAAGCACAAGAAATAGTTTTACCCCCTTCTCTTAGTATGATACTTCCTCAAGACTATGTTAATTATATTAACTTATCTTGGAGTGATTTATCAGGTATACAACACACTATTTATCCTACCTCTAAAACTTCAAACCCTTTTAAGATAGCACAAGATAATGACGGAAGTTATAGCTTTCCTGATGGTGTTGAACTAGCTGTTAATGGAAGTTTTACCACTGCATTTGGCCCACCGTGGTTTTCTACATCTCCAGGCGCTTCACAGGCTCCTACAACAGGTTTTGACAGTATGGGTACAAGCGTTGCTCTGAGATTTGGTACTTATACAAGTTGGGGTAGTGGTGGATACAGTGGAAGAGCATACGCTGCTTGGCAAGCTATTGACGTTAGTCAGTTTCAAACCGTCACAATAAAAGCTAAAGGAACTTCCGCGGCGGCATCAGGTACTGTTCCAGCTGGTGTTTTAAGATTTGGGTTAAGCACGACACCTGGAGATAACATTTCAAACACAACTGGGCCAACAGTATCAACAAATACAAACCCTCCAGATATAGCTTATATAGAATGGAGCGGTGGAGCTGGAACATCAAACACACAGACTCTTGAGGATATTGATGTTACTGGTTATAGTACTATATATATTTTAGTAACAAGTCACACTAATTTTGTTGATAATACTATTTATTTAAGTGAAAACATTATAGACAATATATCGGTCAAAAGCTCTGGTTTAATAAATTCTTTACAAACATCCTCAGATGGTTTATCAACGACTTGGAGTAATTATAGTTCGAATAATCCGCCTGAAAATCAAGATGATTATCAAGATGACATTTATTGGCCATCGGAGGGAGCGAGATACGGGCTAGATCCTCAGCATGCTAACGTTAACGGTTCGTTTTACGTAGACTGTAGGTTGGGTAAAATAAACTTTAGTTCAAATTTAGCTGGTAAAACTATAGTTTTAAAATACTTAAGTGATAGTCTTGGTACTGATGCTGAGATGAAGGTTCATAAATTTGCTGAAGAAGCTATGTACAAGTGGCTTGCTCACGCTATTCTAGCAACAAGAGCTAATACTCCAGAATACCAAGTCATGCGATTTAAGAAAGAAAGATTTGCCGAGGTTAGAAAAGCTAAATTAAGATTATCTAATATTAAATTAGAAGAGATAACTCAGATAATGAGAGGTAAGTCTAAACAAATAAAACACTAATTAAATGCCAGAGTTAAAACATAGTTTTACGGCAGGTCGCATGAACAAGGACCTGGACGAGAGATTAGTATCTAACGGTGAATATAGAGACGCTTTAAATGTTGAGATAAACACGTCTGAAGGCTCTAATTTAGGTGCTGTTCAAAATACTATGGGTAATTTACCCATCCAAGGATGTCCATACCCTTCGGATAGCAAGCCAAACTGGAACAGAGTACAAGAAATCTCTAGCCCAAATTTGGGTATCTCAATTACCCAACAGTGCGTTGGTAGTGTGGTTGATTCTAAAAATGATAAACTTTATTACCTCGTTGCTAGTCCCCCAGTATATGATGTTACAATTGGTACTAACCAAGGGCAGCAGCTTGCCCCATCCCCGTTCGTTGATGACACACTAAATGATATTTATGTTGATTACATAAGCGAATTTAATACTTTTGATCAGGCAGGAGCAGCTGGGATTACATACCCTGTTCTTGTCGATATACACACGGTAATAGCTAGGTGGTATAACGCGTTATTTACTGACGCGGCTGGAACTGGTACTACTACCGCATCATCTGCTGATGAGTTTATATACCTAAAAAGTTGTGAGGGAATTGAGGTAGGAATGGTTGCATCAAGTCATAATCAGACCGAGATAGGAACAATAATAGGAATTATTGGTACAGGTGCTGGGTGGCAAGGTTGTAAAGTACAGTTAAGTACCACAATAGAAGTCATGCAGAGACCCCTCGTGTGGGTGTTTACCCAACAAGGTGGTAGAGTTTTAAACTTTAGCCAAAGAGGAATGCGAACTCGCGAGTGGCCAAAGATAACAGGTATCAATATAGTTGATGATATGTTGTTTTGGACTGATGGTTATACTGAGCCGAAAAAAATTAATATTAAAGATTCAAAAGCAGGGTGCGGAGATTGGTGGTGGAAGCACACTAGACTAGGTCCGAATCTGGCCGACCCACTAGTTAATAAAAAACACGTTACGGTTATACGTAAAAACCCACCTCTTCCACCTAATATAGAGATGAAGAGGTCACATAGGAATCCAAGTGTGTTTGTTAATCATACTGCAATATTTGATTTTACAAACCCAGTGAACGGCGCTTTGTTTCCTTCTGGAACACCTATAGAAATTACGGGTGTTTCTACTTATGTTCCTTATGAAGTTGGTGATGTTTTGGTAATGGAAGATAACTCGGTTACTGGCGAGGTGTTTACGTTTAGAGTGAGAGTCACATCAGCTCCGCCAGCTGGTTCGAGCAGCATCTACGGGGTTGTATTATCCGTTGACACCGCGTGGTTGTCAGTTGGTAGTCAGCATTGGGATATAAGCTTAGAAGAACCAAACCCATTATATGAGCTTAAGTTTGTAAGATTTGCTTATAGGTATAAATACAAAGATGGAGAGCTTTCTGCTATCTCGCCCTTTTCGGAGGTAGCCTTTTTACCAGGTGCATATGGGTATGAGACACAAACCGGTTATAATCTTGGAATGGTCAACACTATGAAGTCGTTATACATAAAAGATTGGGTGTTAGAGAGCATACCGGAAGATGTTGTGGCGGTAGAATTATTATACAAGGAATCAGATTCTCCAAACATATATACACTAAAAACATTTGAGAGTACTACTCCTGAGTTCAACGCGAGTGGTACAGGTTCTCACGATGGGGTTTATAGGTTAGAAAAAGACTTGTTACACGGTGTTCTACCGTCTAACCAATTATTGCGCCCATGGGACAACGTTCCGTTAAGCGCGTTGGCTCAAGAGGTTGTTGGTAATAGAATAGTTTATGGTAATTACTTACAAAACCTAGATATCTCCGCTTCAGAAAGTTTGGCTGATTTTGACATATCACTAAACAGTTACGACGTATCTACGTCCGAGATACCCCACAAATCTATAAAATCATTAAGAACATATCAATTAGGGGTGGTATATAGAGATTTTTTCGGTAGAGAAACACCTGTTATTACAAACAAGGATGCGAGTATAAAATCAGAAAAAGTTACAGCACACCTTAGAAATCAACTTAGTGTAAGCCTTAACCACCCAAACTTAAACGTTGGGGATATAAAATCTTTTAAGTTTTTCGTTAAAGAAACTTCAACTGAATATTATAACCTAGCAATGGATAGATGGTATGGGGCTGAGGATAGTAATATTTGGATCTCATTTCCCGACGAAGACAGAAACAAGGTTGACGAAGAAACAACTCTAATACTTAAAAAACAACACGATAATCACGAACCGGTTATTGATAACGTCAAGTACAAAGTGTTATCTATAAAAAACGAGGCTCCTGAGTATATAAAAACTACTAAGAGAACTTTTGGGAAAATTGAATCACTCATAATGACCGCTTCTCCGTTTGCCAATAGTATCAGTATCGTTCCGGTGTCGAACACTCGAACGGTGGTTATAGACCAAAATCACTGGAAAAACAGCACCATGAGTGACGCTAGAAATGTTGAGGCTGGTAACGGCGCGGCAAACGCTGCTGACGAAGGGACATTGCAAATTCGTTTCTTTGGTACTGAAGGTGAGTCAACTCCTTGGATGGATGTTTCTACCATTGTCCACGGTAGTAATGGTCTTGTTCATATCAATGAAAATGAACAAGATATCGGTGAAACAAGTGTTATAATAACAACCGACCAAGAGTTTGAGGATTCTGATTGGTTATCTCCTTCAGCTGCTGTTGATGATCCTAAGATTGGAATTAAAATGGAACTTGCTAGAAAAGTAGTGGAAAATAAACCAGAATTTGATGGTAGGTTTTTTGTTAAAGTACTTAACGACGAATTACTACAAAAATATATAGAAAATACGTCTTCACAAACAGACGATACGTATATATCAAAAACAGCATCCATATCATATTTGAATGGTTTGGTTAATGCGGGTATTCCAAGTACGTCTGGCGCACCAAATCAACCAACATACAATGCGGCTGGTATGACTGGTTTTATGGTGGGTGCGCAGCCGTATCACTCAACTGGTTCACTTTGTGCTGGTTGTACAACTCCATTACCCCCAGCCAACTCAAACTATGGGTATCACGATGATGGTACTTACACTGGTTGGAGGTATTACAATAGATCTCATGCAGATTGGGCAGGTCTTTTGGATGATGTTGGGTTAAGCGCCGGTATGCCATATCTTGACACTAACACTGCCTCTCACAATCCAACTCCAGGCGCAAACGAAACAGAGTTTGAAGACCATGGAGCAAAATGGATGTTCTTTATCGATGCTGAGCCTGTTGCTCGGCCGTTTGGTTACTCCTCTCTAAATCCTATGCCTAATGGTTATGATTCTAAAGGCATTGGCACTCTAGCCGATTACAATAATACTCGTGCTTCTGACAATGCTCCATATTGTGGCGTGGGAGCTGAACCGGGTGAAACTGTAATGCATATATCCTTTATAGCATCATCTCACGAAGAGGCTAGGAACACTTTTGCCGCTGGTTACTGGGAAGACTTTAGTACGTTACAAGGTTCCATCGATCAATATGCTATTAGAAAGTCTCCGGGTAGGTTTAATAAAGAAGCTGGTATTATAGCTGACAAGCTGAGCGCTGGCCAGAAGTTTAAGTGGAAAAACGACCCATCAGCCAATGTATACACTATTGTAAGTGTACAAGTTCAAAGATACTGGGGATCAATATGGATACCAGATTTAGATGGGTTGCCAGCCACAACAATTGAAACAGAGGCGGACAGCGGTAGAATCATATTGGCAAACCCTAGAATACGTTATAAACTAACTCTTGATAGACCATTAGGAGAAGACGCAAGTGGTGCTATCACTGAATATATACCAACATATCATGGTGCTGGTAGTACTTACCCTAACAACAGAAGCACTGAGGAGTATGTAAGTTGGACTGCTAGTACAAGCGCGAGCTCAACTCCATCACCATTTACAGAGATACAGTTTATTGATTCGCTGAATGACCCGGAGCATAGACCGAAAATGTCTACTAATCCTGCTATATTTGAGACTGAACCAAAAGACAATAATGATTTAGATATCTACCACGAGGTAGGTCAAGCATATCCAACTAGGTTAACAAAAGAAAACGCAGAAGAATACATACGTGTAGGAGACGTAGTTACCGTGGTAGAAGATCCAGATTGGGGAAACCAACCTGGTGGCCCTCCTACAAATTGTAATCCAGGTCAAGAGCGAACTGTAACCGCGATATCTGGCCAGGGTGGTCAAGGTTTTGCAGGTGGATTACCAGCAACCGTAATAACGCTAAGTAGTCCAACCGATTTTACTAGTGGGCTTATGCCGCTTAACCCAACAGTGATATTCACTCACCCACATGATGGTAGTTCTGTTACCGCAAAATTTCAAGATTACTATGACACGACTTTTAAACAGCACTATAGTAATATTGCGGGTGCAATGCCGACTGCTATTCCAAATACTTTTGTTATAGACAGCGATATAATTAATGCTCAAACTACTCAAACTTTACCATGGTATAATTGTTATTCTTTTGGAAATGGGGTAGAGTCAAATAGAGTTAGAGATACGTTTAACTCTGTATCTATAGATAAGGGTCCTAAGGTGTCATCAACTCTAAATAAAGTTTACGAGCCAGAAAAAAGAAAATACGGATTAATATACTCTGGGTTGTACAACTCTACATCCGGTGTAAATGATTTAAATCAATTTATACAGGCTGAAAAAATAACAAAAGATATAAACCCAACATATGGGAGTATTCAAAAGCTATTTACTAGAAACACTGATTTGGTTGCTTTGTGTGAGGATAAGATTTTAAAAATCCTAGCAAACAAAGACGCCGTGTACAACGCTGATGGTAACGCTCAGTTAACCTCAACGAATAACGTATTAGGGCAGACAGTACCTTACGCGGGTGACTATGGTATATCTAGAAATCCAGAATCATTCGCATCAGAGTCACATAGAGCATACTTTACCGACAGACAAAGAGGCGCTGTGTTGAGACTATCTCAAGATGGTTTAACAGCGATATCAGACAAAGGTATGGAAGATTGGTTTAAAGATGAGTTTAAAGCATCGAGACCTACTGGGGCTGATTTTGAGAAGATGCTGGGCAGTTATGACGAGAGAAAAAGCCTATACAACTTAACTATAAAGAGCGATTTATGGGGTGGGGGTAAAAGATGGGGTGAATATTCTGGTTTAATCTCAACAAGCTACGTGCCATCAACAACACACGTTCCTACAACGTTAAGTTTTAGCGAAAGGAGTAAAGGTTGGGTAAGTTTTAAATCGTTTATACCAGAGGATGGAATTAGTTTAAATAACGAGTATTTCACCATGCGTGAGAGTCAATTATGGCACCACCACGCAAACGTTGATAGAAACGTTTACTATGGCGAAGAATTTGATTCTTCAATAAAACTTTTGGTGAATGAAGAACCTAGTATAGTTAAAAACTTTAGAACAATAAGTTACGAGGGTTCGCAAGCAAGAATAACAGAAAACGATCTTGATGAGAACTACTACAATATAAACGAGAAAAGAGGTTGGTATGTAGAATCTATAACAACAGATCTACAAGATGGAGCTAATCAATTAAATGACATAGAGTTCAAAGGCAAAGAAGGAAAGTGGTTCTCTTACATAAAAGGCGACAGAACATTTTTTGATAATATCACTGGTGATAACAATTTAGATACTAGTGAGTTTTCAATGCAGGGTATTGGTAAGATTCAGTCTGTTTTTTCAGACGAATTCCCTGGGTGTATGGATCAGTTTGGTACTTTCGCTACGTCAAATGGTGATCCTTTTAACAGTCCGTATCCAGGAATACCAGTAGCTCCTAATAATTATGATCCTAACGCTACTATTCCAGATTATTCGATAAACGCTTTTGGTGGGTGTTTTTATACAAGTCCACTTAATGATGGTTGTACTGACCCACTAGCAACAAACTACGATCCAGCTGCTACATCTGATGACGGTAGCTGCGTGTATGTAACTGGTTGTACAGATCCAACCGCTAACAATTTTGACCCGACCGCGGTAGTTGATGATGGTTCTTGTACCTATGACACCCCAGGGTGTATGTACGGTGGGAGTATTGTGGGTGATGCTAGCTGGTGGGGAAGCAGTAGTTATTCTTCTGGAATAACACAACCAGTCGCGGCTAGTAACTACAATTTTGATTGCTCTGGAGCTGGCTCAGCTGGGGCTACAATTGATGACGGGTGTTGTGAGTGGGATTGCTGTGATGTTAACACGTGGATTGATGGCGTTGAGTTTACCGCAACAGGGACTGTAGTACCTTTGAGTGGTGAAACCATAAATATAATTGACACTGGGATTGGAAGTCCAACAACACCAGTACCAGAGTATGCTCATAATTTTCAATCTACTTGTCCTCTTTATGGCAATGGTTTTCACAACCAGATGTGGAAATATTCTTTTGACGGTGGTGCAAATTGGAGTGATGTAGCAGATTCAAACACCGGTGGTAATAGTTCAGTATACACGCCAATAATCGCTAGTTCAAACACGTACATATTAAACTGGGATACTATAACACTTTTAACAAACTTTTGGATAGATCACAACGGGTTATCTCCACTACCAGTGCAGAGTTCATACTTACTAAAATCAGAAATAACATTTGATGGTGGTAGTGGTTCTTGTCTTATTGGTACCCAAACAATAACAGTGGCACCAGAAGGAACCGTGTTAGCTGACTACCTAGTGCCTCAACACGGGTGCACAGAATGTAACTCAGTTAACTTTGATCCACTAGCAACCGTAGACGATGGATCTTGTACTATTATTCCATTTCCATATGTTAGCGCGCCAGATAGTAGTGGTAATTATGATGACCAATGGTGGGAGGCTGGTGTAAATGAAAGCCAAGTAAAAACGAGAAATACTCTACCAGGTAATGGATTCAACACTTTCACTGGAGGCATTAGAGCCACTTGGACTACTGGTGGAAATCCAAATGCCGCTGGCGGAAACAAACTAGGTGGACACCAGCAAGGCGGTACGTATGGTGCTAGCAGTTTTAACGGTGTATCTTATCCATCATTCACTTGCACTAGAGGATTTGGATACGCTTGGTATCACTTTGCAGATGATGGAAATGGTTTAGGCGTTCCAACAGTTCAAACTGGATGTTGGGATACGTGTGATAATCGTGGGGTGCTAGAGTTAACAGGAGCATCTTTAGGTCCAACTGACCTTATGGTGATGGATGGTTTTGATGATTCTGGTACCACTACCGGAAGGTTTGTAAAAATGCACAACCCCGGTGGTGGTGGTGTTAGTGGAAGTTTTATTTTGACAAACGTTGACTGTGGTTGTAACACCCCCTCGGTAGCAGTAACTGGTTTAAATTTCCCAGATGCACAGGGGACTTGTTGGGAAGGTCAGCAGGTTGGAGTCGGTGGTACTTGCACAGGTTCTAGTTACCTTTACTCCAACTATGATTGGAGATTTAACTTCAACGACGGTGATCCTACTCACGCTAATTGTGGGTGTGCGGCTGGTCTTCCGTGTGGAACTCTTCCATGTGTTTCATAATAAATAAATAATATATATATAATGGCTTACGAGAAAAAAGGGGATGGAATTCATGGGTGGAACCCACCTAGTGGTGGTACAGGTTGGGCACCAGGAAGTGGTGGAACCGGAGATGACGATTTGGGATGCCCACAATGGCCAGCGCCAGGGGCTTGCCCTCCTGGGTGGGTGAATAATCCACCATTTCCAATTTGTGGACCTTGCGAGGAAATTAATCCTAATATAGATTTCGGTGATATAGGTCCAATAGATGCGGATATAGACGTGTTAACCGGTGATGGTAGCGTTGGAACCGTTGTAGATTGGTGTAGTTTTGACATAAATTCTCCGTGTGTAATAGCGTCTGGCTTACACCTTCAACCGTTGTTAGACCTAACGCTATTCATGAACCACATGGAGGATCATTACGATAACACCGCAGCTACTTGGGGAGGTTGTGCTTGGTTTCAAAACAGACTTGATGTTTGGCTACCTCAACTAGCAGGTATTCACACTGGCCCGGGAGGTGGTGGAGGAGATTGGGGAAATGTCAACCCACTTAATGTTGTGCACGTCGCTCAAAAGAGTGCTAAAATAGCTTGGGCACAGTGCATGCAGGCAAACTGTTGTCTTTTTCCTCCTGATCCTATTGGTAAAATAATTGAACCTTTAGATAACAGAGACGAGCTTGATGAACTTCAAATACCTAGAGTAAATGGAGAAGAAGGTACAAAGGAAATAATTGCGTGCCCTTGTGGTTGGCAACCAGCATTTACCACTGCATACAACCATCTTTTTAAAGGTTCCCCAGCTGGTGGAACATGGCACTGTTTAATACCTGATCATGCCACCACAGATGGTGTTAATTACAGTATATTAGCAGATCATATTGGTACAGCTGTTGTAAATGGAGGAGAACCGGTTAAAGGAGATAAGTATCACAAACCAATGACGTTGCAAGGTTTATCTTGGGATACTTGGGATATATTCCACGTAGGAAGACCTGTTAAAACAGCGCTTTTTGGTAACGTATTTAGCGAGAAAGTAGAACTAGCACCCGCTAGTGGTGATTGTGTAACAATAGTTGATAAGAATTTTAAGAGTGATTTTAGTAATGAAAATACTTTTATTATACCACCTTCTGACATGCCAATTATTCCTCAATATAGGTTAAGCCCAATAGATCAAAGTGTTGTAGCGGCAACGTCAGCAGCGTCTATGATCCCTTGTCTCTCTTCGCATTACCTACAAAACTTATTGTCAACCGTAAACCCTGTGTACGTGCAATACAATCTACCAGGGTCTAATGGGTGGTACCCATGGAACTTTTTAAGTTATCATGAAAATGGTTTTTTACAATACTTTTTTGCCGGTGGGTACCAGCTATCTGCTGGTTGCCAATACTTTTTTCAAAAGAAGAATCAATGGGTAAATCAATTAGCTAATATTACAGCTCCAATTCACCACGCTTTAAAGAGTTCTAAAATAGCTTGGATAGACTTAATGATAATTGATTGTGGTTGTGCTACGCCGCCACCTCCACCGGATGAAGCAGAGCAAGCATTACCTAGAATAATAGAACAAAATAATTACAATATAATAGAACAAAATAATTACTAAATAACAAACAAATATGTCTTGTACTATTTCTGATTTTCAATATGCTTATCATATGGTGGGACCGACTGGTCCAACAACTTCTATGTTTCAAATACATTGTCAAAACCCTACCATTTTCACTACAGAGAATTTTTGTTTAGGAAACAACACCAACGGTTACCCAACTCACGCTTGGAATATGTGGGTAAGGTATCAAAACGCTGGATGTAGCTGGTTTGATAATAGATTGAACCATTGGAACGCTCAATTAGCTAATATGAATCCAAATCCAGGAAACCAACAGGGGTACGCACACTACCAACACAAGCAAGCTAAAATTGCACAATTTGAGTATTTAAAAGTTACTTGCGGATGCGGACCACCTATTTATAATCCAACCGCGTTGGAGTTAACACAAATAATTACAAACACAGACAGTATTAGTTACCGTGGAGAAAAAAGAGCAGTATCAATAAACGGAACACCTGGCGCTAAATTTACATTAACATTAATAAATAATGCCGGCGTTAATAAACTAACTTATAGCGAAAGCAGTATTGATGGTATCATACCGGGTTCTGGTGTTTATAAATTTACACAAAACTTTCCCTCAGTTACAGCTTCGGATAGATATACTATAGAAGTAAAGCCAAAAGCAGGGACTACTTTAAACAAGGGTTTTGTGAAAAAGACAACCATATCTCAGTGGTATACAACTACCCTAACATTAACTATGATTTCTGATGATAATGCTAGTGATTACGCAACTTTCCCAGCTAGTGTACTTTTAACGGGTGACGCTACTATACGTAAGGGTAAGGTTAAAAGACTTAAATCTACAACTACAACATCTCTAAGTTGGGAAATAAAAGGAGCTAGTGGTGGTGCTATAACGCTGAGCAGACAGCCAAAAGCCACAGACTTCAGTAACAATATAGCAAACACGTTAGGTGAAGGTGAAAACACTTTCTTTGATGTAAGAGCTCTTAGTAATAAAAGTGGGGATAAAATAAAGATATCGTCTGCAGATGCGGCCAAAATCACAACTGGATTAACAGTTAAAGAGCATGCTTTACCACCCTTAACACAACTGGAAAAAAGTGCTTTAAAAATAACTGGTGAGGAAGAGTACGTGTTTAAATCCAAGGCCAAGGCCGCGGCCGACGGTCCTACATCTATTTACCCCTCGGAAGAAGCCACGGCTAAAGAAGTAACTGTTTCTGCTATTGACGCGGATGGGCAGGTTGTTACTCTTTCGACTTCACAAAACGTTAAATATGGAACTACTATGCGTTTTGATAATGGTGGGACAGTTGTGTCTTTCAGTAATCTAAAAGCTGTTCAATCAGCACCTAGTGTAATAAAGGTTACAGCAGATATAAAAACACAAAGTATAGGAATACAAGACGTAACATCTAGATTAGCTTTAGACAATTTCATAACAACATAACATGGCATATATATTAACACTTCCAAATCAAACAAACATTAACATATCTCTTCAAGTTGGGGATCTTATATATGCTACTACTGTTTCAGTAAACGGTGGTTTTGGAGTATCAAACACGACTCAGACTCAACTTTTGGGACCGTGTTCCAACATACAGGGTTCTACTATAACTGTTAACCCTCAAGAACCAGGTTCATCTACACCTAACCCAGGTAGTTTTATAATGTTTACTAAAGATAACAGGGCTAACCTAAGTGGTTTAAAAGGATATTTTGCAGAACTAGAGTTTAGAAATAACTCCGCAGAGGAAGCAGAACTATTCTCAGTCAACATGGATGTCACGGAAAGTAGTAAATAATTGCTAAAAAGTGTAATTATATTACAGTAGAATCAAATTAAATTAAATCATGGAAAATGAAGTGACCTTTAGGACCTTTAAAAAGGGGGACTACGAAATGTGCTGTGAGTGGTGGGAGTGGTGGTGGAAAGAGATACCGGTTAAACGAGCTCTTTTACCAGAAGATATACGTTGTTTTATTATAGAGAGCAACGGAGTACCTGTAGCGGCTAGTTTTTTATTCGCAGCAGTAAACCCTTTAGTGGGTTATAATACTTGGACGGTATCAAATCCAAAGTATAAAGAAAAAGATAGAAGACAGATGCTAGAGCTATTAATAACTTGTATTGAAAACGAAGCGAAGGATAGATGGGGAATGAAGTTGATTTTTACGGTTTGTGGAAATCGCTCTATAGAACAAATACATAGAAAATTAGGGTGGGATATGCATAAAACCAATTACGAAGCATTTAAATACTTATAAATATGGGAGCAAGAAGACAAAGAAGACACGAGCAGAGAATGATGGACATGACGCAAAGTCAATTAGACGAAGCGCAAGGTGAGAAGAAAATTCAACGTGAAATTCTAGCAAAGCAAAAAGAACAATATAGACAATTTCAATTTAAAAATCCATACGCGAATATGGAGAATCAATTTGAGGGTATGACTGTTGACACTAAGGCTGCAAACTTTGCAATGCAACAAGCTAATCAACAGAGAGCTGATCTAATGCAAAACCTAAGAGGTGCTGCTGGAGGAAGTGGTATTGCTAGTTTAGCGCAAGTGTTGGCTAATCAAGGAGCACTACAAGCTCAACAAGCGTCAATTAGTATTGCTCAGCAAGAAAGACAAAATCAACAGATGGAGAGACAAGGCGCTGGACAAGCTGATATGACAGAAAGAGGTGGTGAAGCGATGGTTCAATCAGCCGAAATGCAAAGGCAAACAACTTTACTTGGTATAGAGTATGGTGGTATGGGTGGGGCTAATGCCGCTGTACAAGGTGCTTATGGAAACCAAATGTCAGCTATGGCTGCAGCGGGGCAGATGCAGAGCGCTAGATACGGAGCCAACATGCAACTTGCTGGTAGCTTTGTCAATGCTGCGTCCGACATAAGACTTAAAAAGAATATAAACAAAATTGGGCAATCACCTAGTGGGTTAAATATATATAGTTTCGAATATAAAGATTCTAAATATGGTAGAGGATTATTCCAAGGTGTAATATCTAATGAAATACCACAAGAAGCAGTTGTACAAATGGATAATGGTTATGACGCGGTAGATTACAGTATGTTAGACGTAGACTTTAAACAAATATAATTATGGCAAAAGGACAATATACTCCAGGAGTAACAACTTTATCTCCAACAGCAGATGCTACTTTAGTAGATGCGGCTTATAAAGCAGCTATGGGTAACGTACCTACAGATATGGGTGCGGATTTTAGAGCTATGGCCGCTGGGTATGAGACGTCAATGGCAAGGGTTGGAGAAGCTTATGCGGAGATGGGTAAGGTAGCTGGGGAATTAGCAAAAGGTGCTTACGACGCTGCTGTAGAGAATAGAAAAATGGA
>CENI01017363.1_pt1 | contig 17841 bp, 23 predicted proteins | sample 530161 | NCBI WGS metagenome assembly CENI01 (sample SAMEA2591107, study PRJEB7988) | marine metagenome | isolation source: saline water (ENVO:00002010), including | reverse complement strand
GGTTTGATACCAGTACTATGTATAGCGTTGAGCATCCTGCCCCGCTCTCACCCCCCACACAATTAGCATTGAGCCTTAACATGTTAGGGATTCCCTAACACCACACCCCCATCAGATACCAGTACTAGAGATAGCGTTGAGTGCCGCGCATATGCAATGTTCCCGCTGAAACCCGCGCCACATAAGCAATGTTCGGTTTTTCCGTGTAATGTTCTTGCAATGTTCGCTTTTCAAATAACAAAAAAGAACATTATAAAACGTGACATTTGGTGATATATAGTGATATCTAATACTCTCTACTACTACTAAAATAGTCTATTATTATACTTTTATTATAATGTTCGTTTTTTCAGAAATTACTTAACTCTGTTAGGGATTCCCTAACTTTTTGCAATGTTCTTCCTAATATTCTACCCCAAGATCTGAGTGTCCAAATCCCGTAAAAACGTAACAAACGAACATTACTTTATTATCAATAGCTTGCGCTCATACCTAACAGAACATTACAGAACATTACAGAACATTACACAATACAACACGCTTTATCACGGCTTGACATCATATGGTAATGTGTTATAATTCGCTTTGATTTTGTGGTTGAGGTTCTTTTGGCCGCAGAGTCATTACATACTAACTTGTTAACAGGAGATTATTATGATCGACGACAATAACACAGCAGTAGGGATCGAGTCCTTCGTGGATATCGCCCAACCCCGCAACGCGGGAGACACTGTTAGGGATTCCCTAACAAACTTCACCCAGAACAACGCAACGATGCAGAGCAGTACGGTGCTCATCGAGTTCACGGTGACCAAGCCTACCTTTTCAAGGAAAGACAAGGCGGAGACGGAAGCACTCTTGCAGAAGACAGGTGCCACGGCCAAGAAAGCTGGTCTGGTTACCAAGAACATGTTTGCAGGGTGTGAGGAGTTGACCGAGATCAATAAGTACGTGAGCCACAAACGCAACGCCCACACAGATGCTACCCAACAATGGGGTAACTTGGGCTACCGGCTAACGTACACAGGTAAATGGTTCGACTACCACAAGATGATGACCGGCTTTGAACAGGAGTTCTACGGGTTGGTTGATGTGTTCGTGGATTGGTACACAAACGAGCATGAGGTAATCAAGGATTGGTTGGGTACGTTGTATGACGAGAACCTATACCCACGTACACCAGAGAGGCTACGCGGTATGTTCGATTGGAGACTACGGTATCCAACGTGGGAAGACTACGGTAGCGATGGCATCACCGACATGCTGGACTCACACCGTGAGATGTTGATCGATCTATCAGCTAAGTCAGCAGCGTTGATGGAACAGGACATGAAGAATGACTTCTACAGCAGACTGTATGACCCGCTGAAAAATATGTGCGAGAAGCTGTCTGACGTGGGAGACAAGAAGCAGACATTCCGTGATACGTTAATAGATAACGTGCTGGGCATCGTGGACATTGTACGTGCGGGTAACCTAGATCCTGAGATGCGTGGCATCTGTAATGATCTTGAGAGTACGCTGCGTCCAATCAACTGTGATGCGTTACGTGACAGCAGCTACCTACGTAGCGAAACGAAGACCAAGGTCGATGACGTGAGGGCGCGTATCGAGGCTTTGAACACATTCGCAATGTAGGGAGACAGGCATGGAATGGGAAGACATATCAACATGGGATGAGATGGCGCGAGAAGTTGCCAAGCTCAAGAGTGATAACGAGTGGTTGCGCGGGAGAGTTACCTTCCTTGAGAACCGCATCGATTTTCACAAGAGTCGGTTGCAGCTATTGATAAAAGATGTAGCTCATTCGAGTGGTGATCTGAAGGATCTACTTGGGGAGTACAACTACCCACACTCATACATCGAGTATGCAGTAGGCGACATAACGACTGCCGACAATAACATTTCTGTTGGGCACAGTATGACCGAGACTGTGAACACAGGAGAACATGTTAGGGATTCCCTAACAACAAACGAGCAGGTCAACGAGGCTATTGAAGATAACCTTTACGACTTGCCAACAACTAACTAGGAGAAAGACCGTGACTATGAACTTTGAAAAACAAAACAGAATGTCGATTGACGAGATAGCGAATGATGTCGCTGTGACAGGTACATACAGAACTGTGTACGTGCAGGGTGATTCTGGGTCAGGCAAGACCTCGATCAAGCACATACTTGCCAAGCGATTCCCGAAACATCAGGTCATACATTGCGACTTGACCAACTACGATCTGGGTGACTTGAACCTACCGGCATACAAGGACATGGATGGCGACGAGTTTATCCGCTTCGTGGCTAATGAGGATCTTGGATTACACCTTAACAAACCACTGATTATCTGTTGGGATGAGTTGGGTAAGGCCAACAATTCAGTAAAGAATGCGGTGCTGCGACTGTTCCTTGAACGTAAGATGGGACGGTATCAGTATCATCCAGAGACAATCCAGTTTGCTACCGGCAATCTGAGTGCGGAGAACATGGGTGACCTGTTCCTACCACACCAGAGAGAACGTGTGACGATGGTACGGATGCGGAAGTCCAGCAATACCGAGCACGTAGAGTACGGGTTGAAGAACGACTTCGATGAGGCATACCTTGCATGGGTTGCCGACACCCCGATACTTGGACAGTCATTCGATGACATCAAGAAACCAGAGGATAACCCCTACATCTATCACCCCCAATCCAACGCGGATAAGTTTTTCACATGGCGTGGTGGCGAGGCAGCATCGAACATGCTCAAGGACAGAGACAGGTTATCCAGTGTAACTGCCATGCTGGGAGGTACTATCGGGTGGCCTGCTGCTATGGATCTGATGGCATACGTGAATGTACGTGATGACTTGGCATCTCTTGAGGACATCAAGAAGAATCCAGAGACAGCCAAGATACCTGCTGGTGCTGGTGCCAAGATGATGTCGATCATGAGGGCATTACTTAACTTGGACGTGACGTGGGTAGACGCATGGATGAAGTACGCGGTGCGTATGGATGACCAAGTGATGGCGATGTTTGTCAACACAATCAAGTCTGCGAAGTTTGCAGAGGACGATACCAAGAAAGCCAAGATACAGACGATGGTGATGAGCAACAAACTCTTCAGTGAGTGGTGTGCAAATCATCCGCACCTGTATTCAAGTGATATTTAATTGGAGGATAACATGTTTAGTTTAGCTGAAAATTTACCCGCCGAGCAGCGGATCGAGAAAGCGTATAGTGATATATACGCAAACAAGAAGTACGTCACATGGGGTGGCGTACTGATAATAGGTGATTGGATTGTCAGTGACGATTGCCCAACTGCCTATACCAACGGGCGTGACTGTATCTATGGTCGGGGGTTGGTCGATGCTTCGGACGATAAAGAAGTACGTTTCGAGGTACTGCACGAAGAGATGCACAAGCTGGGGATGGACATGGGTGTGTGGAAACACCTATGGGATATCAACCCAAGGTTGGCGAACATGTCGGTAGACTTTGTGAATAATCTCAAGATCGTTGAGGACGATAACGGTGAGGGGTTTGTGAAGTTACCCGATGCACCAGACAAACTGATGTTGGGTGGCATACAGGTGTGCTATGACGAGCGGTTCAGAGGTCTGGCGGCAGGGGATATCTTCCAGATCCTATTGAAAGAAGAAGAGGAGGAGAAACAGAAACTTCAGGACGACAGCGGTGATGATTCTTCTGGTAACGAGTCAGGAGATGATGGAGAACCTAGCGATTCGGCTACCACTGGGTCACAAAACACTGCTGTAGGTACAGGTGATGACTCCGGTGGGTTCGATGCACATGATTGGGTTGGTGCTGCTGATATGCCACAAGCAGAGAAAGATCTACTCAATCGTGAGATAGATTCGGCAGTACGTCAGGGTGCGCTCGCTGCGAGTAAGTCAGGGCATGGTAACGAGGCAATGGATATTTCTGGTGTGTTGGAGGCACAAGTGAATTGGCGTGACGTGTTACGTGAGTTCTTTACTTCATCGTGCAAGGGTACTGACTACTCAACCTTTGCCAAACCGAATAGACGATGGGTTGCGCGTAACATGTATATGCCTAGTGGTCTATCGGATCGGGTAAAGGAGATAGTGATTTCGTGGGATACGTCAGGGTCTATGTGGGATACCGCCGCCCAGAAAATCATCTTGTCAGAAGTTGTTGAGCTATGCGAGATGGTGAAACCTGAGAAGGTACATATCCTGTATTGGGATACCGAGGTTCACACACCACATGAGACGTATACGTCTGATGAGTTGGATACCATGCGTAATTCGATCAAGCCTAAAGGCGGTGGGGGTACAGATATTGACTGTATACCAGCTTACATAGCCGAGCATGGACTTGATCCGCAATGTGTCATCGTGTTTACAGATGGTCATCTGTGGGGTGGCTGGGGTACATGGCATTGGCCGTTACTCTGGTGCTTCAAGGACAACAAGGAAGCTAGGCCAGACGTGGGTAAGTACGTCAACGTCGATAGCATGGACATCTAATGACGCGGCGGGTAGTAAACGTACCTCAAGTAAATCTTACATTAACAAGTTACAAGGAGAAAAATTATGAGTACTAAGTTTAACGGTGTAAGCGTGTGGACTATAAAGGCCCACATAGAGAACCTGATCGAGATGGAGGAGCAACGCATCCGCGAGCACAACGAAGCGTATCCAAGGGGTAGGCAGTTGGAGCTTGACGAATCGCAAGCGTATCTGACAGCCCTGAGATTTGTGGAGTCGATGGCGGTCGCTGTTTCAAATGAGACTATGCAAGCTGTATGGGACGTGGTGAAGGAAAGACGGTTAAAGCAAGCGGATGATTACGATCTGGAGCATGGTCGGAGGACTCATTTGTATCGTGATCGCATCTTCTACAGGCATAAAGAAAGTGCAATGGCGCGGCATCTTGAAGACTGCACTATGACAAACGGGTTCGTGATGGATGTATACCTAGACAGACGCGCAGAGTGTCAGTGTTGCGGCACCGATCTAAAACTGGTTGGTAGTTTTGATCCGTGGGGAGAGATACTTTCAGCGGGTATCAGCTTCAAGGAATTTAGGGATGGCCCCGAAGACTTTTACAACCCGCCCGAATGGCAGAACATGGATTGGAGAGCTACCGACTACCGGATGAAGAACCCTGACGTGTTACTCGATGGAGCTATCGATGGCCTTATGAAACAGTTTATGACAGATCTTTATAAGTCAGACGAAAATAGAGGCGACAACCACGACTATGACTACGAATACAAGGAGGAGTAAATGAAGTTACCAGAATCTATAACACCAGCATGGTTAGAAAAGAAGAAGTTCCGACTAGTCGAAATTTACCGCAACGGTTACCGGCTGGCGATTCTTAGGAAGTCAGGCACCAAGTGGGTACACCTCACCACACTGGATGGGGTGAACATGAGGGTGCGTAAAGACGTACTAAGAAATGCAAATCCGATGGTGCGAGTGCGCGGCAAATGGAAGGTGGACAGAGAAAGTGTGCTATAGGTGCAAACACTACCGGAACAAACATCGTGGTGTTGCAGAAATTAAGAAGTTGTTAGGGAATCCCTAACATATTAACAGGAGAAAATTATGTTCGACGAAAACAACATGTGGGTATACCAAGGTGGCGACTCGGCATACGAGGCCATCCCAAATCTGGATAATTGGGCAGACGTGGTACATGCCTACAATTCAGTGAAGCCAGTGGTCAGCAAGAACCACAGTATCGAGGAGGACTTACGCCCAATCGGTCAGCGTAGACGCAAGTGGGAAAAGATAACCAGAGCCAAATACCCACACACCGCTTACCGTATCGAAGATGGGAGCGGTGGCACCGCTCTTGTGTGGGAGAAGGTGGGAGATACCTACCTCACTATCTACAATGCGGGGGCTAGATGGGTGTCTGCCTCTACCGCCAGATACAAGTTCCTTGCTAACGTGTTACCGCATGGTTTGAATCTTGTGAAAGCTTGCAGCGGGTCAAATCGTTACATACGGACATACTACGGTGAGATAGATGCGTACAACGTGGAGGAGTCTGGAAGAGATTACTACCTACCAGAAAACGTAGGTCAGGCTACACATCTTCGATTCAAGCACACTAACATTGGATGGAAGCTGGATTCACCAGAGTGGATGCCAGAGAAGAATCAGACGTTGGTGAACAAGGAAGAGAAGCGTCAGTACAGGGAACACTACGAGTCATTCTATGAGTGGGCCGTTGCACTCACCCCGATACAACCAAGAGTAGATGCCATCCGATCTAGTAATTGGATCAGGGATGAGTACAGGGAGCAGTGTGCGTACAGGGAGCAGATAAAAGATCGTCTGGAGGAATACATGTTAGAAGAACGGCATGAACGGTACCACACCCGCAACCAAGGTAACTACGTGGGTATACCCAAGGAGATAATGCTTGAGGTGTTAGCAGATGATAATCATCCGATGCGCGTCGTGGCGTTGACTGATTTTCTCATGCAGAGCGCGGGTCAGTACTACATGATCGAGAAGCGTGACGAGAAGGAGTTTCGTAAAGGATTCAATACATGGCTAAACCATGTGTGTTTCCACGAAAACAAAACAACCCCCCAATACATGATAACCAAGGAGACAAATAATGAGACACGATAAATCAAAAGAAGTTGTAGACATAATCGAGATCGAAAGAACAGGTGATGCCGATGCTGGTGTTGGATATAAGCAATGGAGAGAAGTTCAGTACCCTAGCAATCGGGTGTGGACTGATGCTCCAAATGGTGGCAACGATACAGGGTTTCAGATGGACTTGTTACTACAAGAGATACGTATGCGTGTACCCAAGGAAGTGAAGTTTGGGGTATGTGACGAGCATAGCGGTGATCGAGTGTATCTGTACGTGGCAGATCAGCAGTTTGCTATGGGGTGGGTAGCCTATGGTGACTTCTCTGTTGGTCAAGAATGGATGTCTCCGAGCAAGTACGCAGTGTGGTCACCTCACATCTATAACGATAAGTTTAAGGCCAAGAAGGAACAGTCTAAACTCAATTACAACATGCGTATCAGCAAGAACCGCAAGCCCATACTCAAACACGTTGAGGAGTTTGTAAAGCCTGTGAGTGCCTCGGAAACCGCACAGATGTACGTATACACGTTCCTCAATAAGTTGGGTCAGACCTACAGAGCAGCATCCAATGATTTAAATGATGTGAGGGGTAACCTTGGTAATAAGGGAGCCGTGATAAAGGAACTCTTACGACTACATGCTATGGGGCATGAGTGGGCCGATGCGGGACTAAAGAATGACGTGTTAGCGTTAGTTGATAAAGATAGGGATATGCAAGAGATACTTGCCCCACGCTACAAACTAACCTTTGTCCGATTGTATGTACGTAATGAGGAGCAGCTATTTGATGTGATCGATATGGTAAGTCCTACCGTGATACAGGCTAACTCTTTTAACGATGCAGAGTTGGGTACTGAAACTAAAACCTATACCTTGGATAAGTTGCCGCAGAATCTCAGGCTAAAGATATCAACTATCAATGCAATGGAGATAGGTCACTGTGTACTTGGTGTTGGGTATCGGGCAGAGCAGAACATATTCTATGTCTGTGAACAGCTTTGATACTCACGTAATGATACGTAATGATGTGATATACCGCGTTTTTATACCAGATGATGGCAAAGATATAAAAGTGTCATGTATTGGTATCAAATGTGTTGACTCGACAATTGATGGTGTGTATTCTGACTACTATGCGCTACCAGAATTGTTGAAGGAACGCATTGCGGTATTGAGTATATTGAAACCGGATATTGATGTTAACGAAGTTGCCGATGTTGGTAAACGAATTAACGAACAGACATATTGGGTTTACGATTTGTAGGGTAAGTGATTAGGCCAATATCACTTTATGGTGACATGTCTCTCGGCAGGGGAGTGTCACCCCCTACATCCCCTCCCGCATAATGTTAGGGATTCCCTAACATTCCTTCCTTCTACCGTTTCTGGTAACTTAAAATTTATTAAATAGGGTAGTTCGTGTACTACCCTTTTGGAATAGGGTAGTTCGTGTACTACCCTTTTTGGAAATAAAGGATGTGTCGAAAGGTGCTTCATAGATGTCAGGTGAGTCGCAGCATCAGACTAGTCCTCCGCGTTTTTGTTATTGGTACTGTTAATACTAGACAAGAACGTACGACAGCCTGATAGGTGCATGTAAGGGGTTTGTTTATTCCCTCGCGTGTGAACATATCAGAGTAAAGAAACAGGGACGATGCCTTGGTAGCACCTGCTCCCCTTCTCGTTGGTTTAGGGAGTTTGTTTAACCATTAATTGTCTCGACTGCGACAATTTATTATATAGGGGTTTATGTGGCTAAAGTAATTATAGAAGTAGAGGAAACAGAACTACTTAAACTAATAGATGTACAGGTAGAGATACTGTCTACACTGGAGAAGATCAATACTAATCTGGAGAAGTTAATGTCCAGACGTGGAGACCCAGTAGAGACAGAAACCAGTACTTCACAATAAGGTAGCAAGGAGGCTTACGGGATGGGTGACATAGTAAATCTGCACGACGATGAGCAAGAGGAAGTTGAATACATAGTGATATGTGAACACAAAGAACACAAACACTTCACGACTTTCGGAACTTTCTTAGACAGGGAACACGCAGAACATTTCATGGAGAATTACGGATTTGCAGAGGGTGAGTTTAATTTAAAAGCCTCCCCACTGAATATTGTGTGGTCAAGGGAGGATTCAGGTTATGACTCCTGAAGCCAAAGTTAAGAAAGTGGTAGCTGAACAGCTACGTAATCTTGGTGCTTATTACTTTTATCCAGTGACAAGTGGGTATGGGCGTAGTGGAGTACCTGACATAGTTGGATGCTATAAGGGACGGTTCTTCGGGATTGAGTGCAAGGCCCGTGATAACAAACCTACACCGCTACAACAGATAAATTTAGATGACATTGATAAGCAGAGTGGGATTGCATTGGTTATCAATGAAAAGAATATGCACAGTGTTCAAGACATTCTTGACCCATCTGATGTGAACGACAGACAAATGGAGTTTGATTTTGAGTACGAGTAAATATGGAAAAATAATGCGGGCGTTGATTAAATCCCCAAAAAAGTCCAATAAAGAGGTAGCGGCAACACTTGGTGTGTCAGCTTCTTATGTGTACAAGGTACGTAAAGACTACGAAGTAGACACTGAGGCTTATAACTTCGCACTTAAAGTAAATGAGCTAACGAAGACTGTATCGGACGGTAGCACAGCGGCTTACTACGAGCTTCCAGAGGGAGCTAACGAACTGCAAGACCTGATATCACATCGAGACATGAACGCACAGATCGGTGAAGTCTTCCGCTCGTGCTATCGGTACGGAATGGCATCACACAGTGATAAGTTAAGAGATGCTAAGAAGATTAAGTTTTACATCGACGCAGAGATAAAGAGGTTGGAAAGACTGTGAGCAAGACAAAGGCCGAAGAGAGTAAGGAGCTTGATGATCAGGTTGCAGCGTTCCTCAAGAAGGGTGGGGAGATCGAGCAGCTTGATACAAAGGACTCCAAACTGAAGGACATATCACTGTCTAACAAGTTCTTCGCTAAGACCAACTACATTATGTTCAGCACCAACACTAAGAAGTAAGGGGATTTAAATCATGGATTTGATTACCTTGGATTTTGAGACCTTTTATAGTAAAGACTTCTCGTTAAAAAAACTGACCACAGAAGAGTACATACGAAACCCATTGTTTGAGGTGGTTGGTGTTGGTGTAAAAGTAAATGATGGCCCTACTGAGTGGGCTAGTGGTGCAGACGATCAGATGAAGGATTATCTGGACAGTTTCGATTGGGCTAACAGTATGTTACTTGCTCACAACACTATGTTTGACGGTGCAATACTTGACTGGAAGTTTGACATAAGACCTAAGATATATGCTGACACGTTATGTATTGCTCGCGCTCTGAATGGGGTGGAGCACAGTGTAAGTTTAGCTGCACTGGTTGAACGGTATGGGTTGGGGAAGAAAGGAACTGAGATAGTCAACGCTATCGGTAAGAAGCGTGATGATTTTTCTGAAGAAGAACTAGATAGATATGGAGACTATTGTGTTAACGATGTGGAGCTTACCTACGAATTGTTCAAGACAATGGGGAAGTACTTCCCAAAACGAGAACTTAAACTTATCGACCTCACTCTACGCATGTTCATTGACCCAATATTGGACTTGGATTTAGGTCTACTTGAACAGCATCTTACACAGATACGTAACCACAAGGATGAACTCTTAGAGGCTGCCGGAATAGAAGATAAAAAGGAGTTAATGAGCAACATTAAGTTTGCAGAACTCCTTAGAGAATTAGATGTGGAACCCCCTACTAAGATAAGCCCAACGACAGGACAGGAAGCATTTGCATTTGCCCAGACAGATGGTGGCTTTAAAGCATTACAGGAGCATGAGAACCCCAAGGTACAAGCACTAGTTGCTGCACGACTCGGTTACAAAAGCACATTGGAAGAGACCCGAACCCAACGGTTCATTGACATAGCCAAGCGTGGATTGCTGCCCGTACCACTGCGGTACCATGCCGCCCACACCGGACGTTGGGGTGGTGATGACAAGATAAACCTACAGAATCTACCGAGTAGAGGGCCGAACGGTAAGATGTTGAAGCGTAGCATCGTAGCACCAGACGGTTACACGTTGATAGATTGTGACTCATCGCAAATTGAGGCGAGGGTATTAGCGTGGTTAGCAGGGCAAGACGATTTAGTAGCTTCGTTTCGTGACGGAGAAGATGTTTATGTGAAGATGGCCTCCCGTATATACGAGAAAGACGAATCGGAAGTTACGAAAGACGAACGCTTTGTTGGTAAAACCACAATATTAGGTAGTGGTTACGGTATGGGCGCGGTTAAATTCCAAGCACAGATGAAGAACTTTGGGTTTGATGTAGATCTTGACGAAGCAAGACGTATCATCAAGGTCTACAGGGATACCAACTGGAAGATCAATCACTTGTGGCGACAGGCACAACTCATGCTAGTTGATATGATTAACGAGAATGAGGAGGGGGGATGTTTCGGGGTTCGCGGGGCAATGGAGTACGGCTTCAAGTACCAAGGTGGGGAGATTGGTGTAATCAACGGCCACATACGTCTACCTTCTAAACTATTGATGCGTTACGAGCGTCTTGACTCAACAACAGGAGATCTTGGTGAAGAGTTTAGCTACCAAACACGTAAAGGACGTACTCGGATTTACGGTGGTAAAGTAATTGAGAACGTCTGCCAAGCTCTGGCGGGATGTATTATCGGTGAGCAGATGTTGGATATAGCTAAGAAGTACAGGGTGGTATTGACTGTACATGATTCAGTGGTGTGTTGTGTGCCAGAAGAAGAAGCAGAGGAAGCACAACAGTACGTAGAATCGTGTATGCGTAAGGTACCGAATTGGGCAAAAGGGCTTCCATTGGATTGTGAATCAGGGGTGGCTAAAGCATATGGAGATTGTGAGTAATGAATATGGGTAGGCCAAAAGGGGGCGTGGGTAATTCATCAAGTCACTACATAGGGGGAGCATCTTTTAGATCGAAAATGAAATCTAAATGTGTAGTACCTAAATGTAAGAACACTGCATCCAGAAAAACTCCCGAAGGCGAGCCTGTATGCCGCACCCATCTGGCAAGAAGGAATATGTTTGGTGCGGTAGACGCTGAATCCCCAACAGTTTCTAGTGTGGGAAGGAACTCTCAATTCAAGAGTGGTTTTAATGTTATATCGCCTACAGAGGAAAGGCGGGGTGGGTACGTAGAAGAGTTGGTGGATGTTAAAGACCTACTAAAAAATAGACGCTTGAGAAATATTCGGCGGCGACACTTACAAGGTAAAAAATCAAAGACTAACTCATACAAAGATTTTACAAGGGATGGAGGTTTAGATTATGAACGGTAAATACGACATATTGTTTCTGGGAACACCTTACATAGATGGACACTATGACTCGGTACAGGATGCTTACTTAGCGAAAGAATTGCATGTTGAGAAGTTTCCTAATATTGAATTCGCTATTGTAAAAACAATACATGATATTAAGTTAGGGAGAGATGTATTCTGGATTCCTAATAAGGGCGAGATACAGGCGTTTAATGACAGCAACGCTCCTTCGGAGAGCATGGAGGCATAGATGGAATTAACCGAGAAACAGAACCGGAAAAGAAAGGCCGTTATGAAAAAGCAAGTGAGTGATATGACTGCTAAACAACTTCGTATATGCACTCAGCTAAAGATCCCGCCACAGGACTATGTGATTGTGATGAACAAGATACACATATGAGTGCAGCACCGTGGTCGTACAGTAGGATAAAGTCCTTTGAGCAATGCCCTAAACAGTTCTACCATTTGAAGGTAGCGAAGGACTACGAAGAACCTCAAACAGAGGCGATGCATTATGGGAACGACTTTCACAGTAGCGCAGAGCATCATGTCAGGGATCACGTACCACTCCCCGCTAGGTTCTCTTATGCACAAGGGGCTATCGATGCATTGAAGGACAAGCGTGGTAACAGGTTATGTGAATATAAAATGGGGCTAACGGAAAATTTAGAGCCTTGTGGTTTTAATAGTGAAAATGTGTGGTGGCGCGGCATAGCCGACCTTATAATCTTGGACAGTGAATTGGCTTGGGTAGTTGACTACAAAACGGGGAAGTCAGCGCGGTACGCTGATAAGGGCCAACTGGAGCTTATGGCTTTAGCTATGTTTAAACATTTCCCTACGGTCAAGAAAGTCAGGGCTGGGTTACTATTTGTAGTGTCCAATGAGTTTATCAGGGATACCTATAACGAAGAAGATGCACCTTCCCTCTGGGAGAAATGGTTGTCTGATTTTGCGAGGATGGAGAAGGCGTATGAGTCTGATACTTGGAATGCACACCCAAGCGGCTTATGCAAAAGGCATTGTGCAGTATTGGAATGTCATCACAACGGGAGAAATTAATGAGGCGTAGGGATTACAAGCAAGAATACAAGACTCAAAAGAAGCGCGGTGAACACGCGGATCGGATGGAGAGGCAACGTGCCAGACGTGAGTTAGACAAGAAAGCTAAGAAAACAGGCGGGGATAAAAATAAGAACGGTGTAGCCGACAAGCGAGAAGGTAAAGACGTAGCTCACAATAAACCTTTACGTAGTGGTGGCACCAACAAAGACGGTTACAGGATATCGAGTCGTAGCAAGAACCGTTCTAACAACGGGCAGAAACCAAGGAAGAGAAGGACTTAATGAAGATAGTTGACAACAGAGCAGTACTATTAAAACTAAGAAACCCTCAAAAAGTTACAACCGTAATACCTAAAAGTAAACAATTACCTGATAACAAAGTACTTGTTAATTGGGGTGTGGAAGAGAGCCACGTCCTAAAGAATTTAAATATTAACGTACCATCACCTATTGAAGGTCTTTACGGTTGGCCCGGTAAGTATAAACCTTTCTCTCATCAACGGACTACTTCCTCTTTTCTAACCCTTAACAGAAGATCGTTCTGTTTCAACGAACAGGGGACAGGCAAAACCGCTAGTGCAATATGGGCCTCTGACTTCTTGATGGAACAAAAACGCATCAAGAGAGTGTTAATCATATGCCCTCTTTCTATTATGGATAGTGCGTGGAGGGCAGATTTATTTGATTTTGCGCCACATCGGTCAGTAGATATAGCGTACGGTGCGGCTAAGAAACGTAAAGAAATAATCAACAACGGTGCTGAATACGTCATTATAAACTATGACGGTATAGAGATTGTCTTTAATGAGATAGCCAATGGTGGCTTCGATTTAATCATTGCAGACGAGGCAACACACTACAAGAACGCTCAGACTAAGCGTTGGAAAGCCCTTAACAAGTTAGTCACTCCGTCTACTTGGTTGTGGATGATGACCGGAACCCCCGCTGCCCAATCGCCATTAGATGCATTTGGTCTGGCCAAATTGGTCAATCCAAATTCAGTACCTAGATTCTTTGGTTCTTTTAGGGATCAGGTGATGTACAAGATCACTAACTTTAGATGGATACCTAAAGAGGACGCAACTGATAGAGTCTTTAACGCATTGCAACCGGCCATACGGTTTACTAAAGATCAATGCATGGATCTCCCTGCCATGACTTATGTGAAACGGAAGGTTGAGTTGACTCGTCAGCAGAAGGCGTACTACGACGAGCTTAAAAGTAAGATGGTTCTGAACATGGGAGGGGAGCAGGTAACATCCATTAACGCAGCAGTGAATATGAACAAACTTCTTCAGATATCAGCAGGGGCTGTGTATACAGACGAAGGGGAGGCATTGGAGTTTGATATCAAGCACAGATATAAAGTGCTACGGGAAGTAATCGATGAGTCTAGTAAGAAAGTCTTAGTCTTTGTACCGTTCAAACATGTGATTGATATACTTACGAGCAAACTGAGGAAGGATGGTATCACTACAGAAGTTATTCGTGGTGATGTGTCTGCACCTAAAAGAACTGCAATATTTAAACAATTCCAAACAACCCCCGACCCGAAAGTACTAGTGATACAGCCACAGGCAGCAGCCCACGGGGTAACACTTACGGCAGCTAACACGGTAGTATGGTGGGGGCCGACTAGCTCTTTAGAAACCTACGCCCAAGCAAACGCTAGGGTGCATCGAGCAGGGCAAGACCATAAGTGTACAGTGGTTCAGTTAGAAGGGTCGTACATAGAAAAGCGTGTTTACTCACTACTTGATAACAGAATTGACGTACACACAAAAATGATAGACTTATATAAAGAAATTCTTGACTAACGTATAATCCCTCACTAAACTACACCGCATGTTAAAGATCAGAGACTTAATTAAGCGGTATATAGACATCCGTAATGGTAGGAACGAGTTGAGAGAGAAGTACGATGTGGCAGATGGGAAGCTATCAGCCAAGTTAGATGAAGTAAAGCGTCAGCTACTTAATTTTTGTGAAGAGAATAATTTAAACGGGCTAAAGACACCGGAGGGATCGTTATCTGTAACGGACAAGACTAGTTATTGGACAGATGATTGGGACTCGTTAAGAGAGTTTGTTTTAGAGCATGGCGTTACAGAGTTTTTTGAGAAGCGGTTGCATCAAGGCAACATACAAGAATTCTTGGAGGATAACCCTGAGTTAGTACCGAAAGGGTTAAGTGTAAGGAAGGAACACACAATCAGCGTGAGGAAAGCGAAATGAACGAGGAACCTTTTGTTCCGATAGAAACACTGGCAAAACACTTTTCTGTTTCAGTGCCTACGATAAGATCATGGTATCGCACAAAACGCATACCCGTTGAGTCTTATATAAAGGTAGGTAACACCTATCGGTTTAGAGTGTCTACGGTAGAGAGTGCGTTGCTACCTAATAAAGAAGATCCTGTGAATTTAGAAGCAGAGCAACATGAGCACGATTTCTTGTTTGCAGGTGACAATGACATAGATAACGACGTGTAGATATGTTATCACGCGAGATATCAAATGAAGAATACCATGCTCACCCTGCGATAGGCAGTTCAGCAGTTAAAGAAGTCCACATGAAGTCCTTATTGCATTGGCATAAGGGGCAACACAAGGAGACACCTGCTTTAAGCGTAGGGACAGCGGTTCATGCAATGGTTTTGGAACCAGATAAGAAGTTAATAATCTGTGGGCCAGAGTCAAGGCGTGGTAAGGCTTGGACTGACGCAAAGGAACAAGCTGATAGGAATGGGATGACATTGCTCACCCAACCGGATTATGAGATGTGCCAAACTATAGCCGCAAGTGTTATGGACAATCCCGATGCCGCACTTTTGATTAACGACAGAAGGGCAGTGAAGGAAGCAAGTATATTTAATATAGACCCTGAGACGGGGCTAGAACTTAAAGTACGTCCTGACTTGTTTATAGCGAATAAAGGGGTGGTACTAGATTTAAAGACAACAAGGGATGCATCCCCAAGTGACCGTGGGTTTGCAAAACAGGTCTTTCAATTGGGATACCACATCCAAGGCGCATTTTATAACTATGTGTTAGGATTGGAAGGGATACCCGCTAAGGAATTTAGTTTTCTAGCGGTTGAAAAAGAACCTCCTTTCGCAGTTCAGATACACACTCTGGCTCCTGAAGTACTTGAATTTGGCTTATGCCAGATGAGGAAGACTTTGCGCCAGATAAAAGAAGCGAAGGAAGAAAAACACTACAGTACGGGGTGGCCTTCAGTAAACATAATCACTCTACCGGAGTGGTTGAAAACACAAAATACAGATAGGGATATAGACGATATGGCAGATGCATATTTTATTAAAGACGTGGAAGCATTGTTTCCGAAAATTAACCAAACCTACCGATTCGACAGCAATGCGAACGAAGGCAAGGGTAAGAGTGTACCGTGTGCGCCACTGGAGGCGGGATCTAGCTACGAGTTATCATTTAAAATAACTAAAGAGAAAGCCCAAGAATTATTAAAGGATATGGTATTGGCTTTCCGAGCAGAAGGTGAAGGTAAGGGATGGCCCGATAAGTTCCCAAACCCTTTCAAAAAAGACATGGTTGATGGTAAGCATACTGGACTATATATAGGTAAGGCAGGTATTGCCGGTGCCTACAAAGGTGAGCCTACCCGGAAGCCATCTCAAGTTGACGCAAAGGGTACTAAGTTAGCAGATGATTTTTTGTTGACTTCGGGAAGCACTGTGAATATTGCTGTAAATCTTTCTCCTTGGGAGATGCAGGGTAACCACGGTGTCAAACTACGTCTCAAAGGGGTACAAGTGACTAAGTATCTTCCGATGGAAGAGGATGACTTGTTTGGTGAGGTGGATGGGTTTACCGTGGAGAAGGATGACAATCCTTTTGCTGAAGAACCAGAAGCTGTTGCCGAGACCGTAGACGAAGTTGACGAGTTTGATGTTGAAGAAGAGGAAGTTAAAGAGCCTAAAAAAGTAGTCAAGAAGACTGTTAAAAAGGCTGCGCCCAAGAAAGACGATGACTTATCAGATATCATCGATGAATGGGACGATTAACAACAACCTCTTGATGTATGTGGGGGTAGTTGATAATGCTACCCTAACATATACCTCTGCGTTTTTTAGGGATGACTATGGAAACAAATACGTTTCTAAAAGGGGTATTATCGGATGAAGGTTATTATTGTGTTTTTGCGTTCCGTACTAAAGATGATCGCAGGGTACAAAAATTCTATGACTCCATAGATGCTCTGATACAAGCGGCTGAAGATTTTGACAGCCAAGGATACGATGCATACTTTGCGTTGGCTACTTTTAACGAGGATAACTCTCGCAAGGTTACCAATGTAAAGTATCTTAAATCATTCTTTCTTGATCTGGATTGTGGCCCAAGTAAGGATTTTGCTAATCGAAGGGAAGCGATAGACGAGCTACGGAAATTCTGTGGTAAGTTGTCACTACCCAAACCTTTGATGGTTAACTCTGGCCGTGGCATTCATGCATACTGGCCGTTGACTGAACGTGCCTGTCTTGACGATTGGCTTCCGGTTGCCGAGGCACTGAAGAAGCAGTGTGCCAAGCATGGACTATTGGCTGATCCTGCGGTGACAGCAGACGCTGCTCGTATATTACGGGTGCCATCTACACATAACTACAAGAGTGATCCTCCTTCTGAGGTGACGTGTCTGGAGAAAGGTAGTTTAACTCCAGTTAATTTTGATGTGTTTTCTGAGAAATTAGGGGGCGGCATCATTACACCCCCTACGAAGATAGAGCCTGACACGACTGATTATGGTAAAGAAAGTGTCTTTAAAGACATACTGTTAAAGACTCGTAGTGGTAAAGGGTGTAAACAACTTCACC
>CENI01040541.1_pt1 | contig 18529 bp, 12 predicted proteins | sample 530161 | NCBI WGS metagenome assembly CENI01 (sample SAMEA2591107, study PRJEB7988) | marine metagenome | isolation source: saline water (ENVO:00002010), including | reverse complement strand
GGAACTACGGTCTGCAGACAATCCCGAAAGTTTGCAGACTGTGGGACTAGACTTCTTACACATTGCAGAATCACAAGATGTAAAGAAAGTGGCATGGGACAAAGTAGAATGGGTAACTGAGTCACCCGGCAGAATGGGAAGGGTTTTTGCAGAAGGCATCCCTCCTATTTCAAGGTCACACTGGTTCTCAAGGCAGTTTATGTTTGCAGAGAACAACCCGTCACTACAGAACTATGCTGTACGTGCAACAAGCTTTGACAACATGTATTTAACTGACGCACAGAAAGACAATATCCGGCTGCAGAAAGAAACCACAACAGAATGGATATGGGAAAGAATGGTAATGGCAAAGCAACCTGATGTCGGTGGTGGGTTCTTCAGGAAGATTGAAGATGCTGCTGTGGGCATGGAGCTTGCAAGACCGATTGAAAACCACCCTTATGTTGCAGGACTTGACCTTGGTAAACAAGTAGACCCGACTGTGCTAATCATTAAAAACAGGATTACACGTGAAAGTGTGCACAGCATTGAAATGTTAAAAACAGACTGGGTATTACAGAAAGAAACTTTACTTGCTGAGCTTGCACAATGGAACTGTGAAACTGTAATGATGGACTCATCAGGTATGGGTGGTGACGTTTTATTTGATGAACTGTTAAACCTCGGTGTCCCTGTAGTTGGCAAGAAGTTTACGCCTCAAACCAAGTACCAGTTGTTCTTGAACTATGCAGTAGCTTTACAAAATGGCACTGTGTCTTTCCCTGCAGAGTGGTCTAAATTAAGAAGTGAACTAGATGCAATAGAGGTACAGCAAGCAGGACTCGGTTATACCTTCAGGCATCCCAACTCTCAGCATGATGACTGGGTAGATGCAGAGGTTTTAGCCCTGATGGCATGTGACCCGGCAGATACCTTTGACGAAGACTACGAGCCAGTGAACACAATAAGAACAGTTGAACCTTTGACCAATAATGGTGTATCATACACGGGAGGACGCTTAATGCGTTGGAGGAGACAAAGAAAAGCAAAGCAGTTGCAAGAACTGCGAAAGTTGACAGAGATTAGCACAAATCAGGAGACACTCCTGTTAGACGCAATGGATTAAATGGTAAATAGTTACAGACCAACACAGATGGAATCAGAGTCAGTAGCCGAAGAAACTATTGATTTACTTTCAGCCCCACCTTTAGATGAGCCTGCTCTTAGTGAAGCATGGGTCAAGACACAACTGTCAAACGGTGGAGCAGCTTCTATATTTGATAAATTTTATGATAACTGTGCAGAAGCAGACGAATTTTACCTTGGGGAGTTTGACTACTCCGTCCCTCTAGGGGGAACTAAAATAAACCTAGGAACTTTTCATAGCATAATAGAAACTTTGGTAGCTCATGCTTCCCCAAGATTTATGGACATAGATGTTCCAGCACCAAGCCCAAGAGCAACTGCCAGAGCAGAACTAATTGAAAAGTTTTTAAATGGTGCACACCACATGCTAGAACAAAACACTCCTGTTAAAAGAGAAATTGTTAAACACCAAGGACTGTATGGTCTATCAATGGTTAAGTTTGAGTTTGCTGGTAGTCAATGGGGAGAGATGCCAGAACCACCAGAAGATGGTGAAGACATGGCAAGCTACGAACAGCGTGTCAAAGAAATTACAGAAAACAGAAAATTTAAATTCCCTATAATTTCAGAAGTAGTGAATCCACAAGAGTGTGTGTGGGACACTGCAAGTACACATCCAAGGTGGATTATTAGAAGTACAGAAATAGATTCTGAATGGGTTATGTCGCATTTCCCAGACTTTGAAGGAGAGGTAAAAGACGGCAAATGTGATTTTGCAGAAGTATGGACATCTACTCATGTAGGTTACATGGCTAACGGCAGATGGGCACTTGAGCCTAGAAGGCACGCATACGGCAGAATACCATGGATTTTATTTCACCCTCAGACAGGAATCAAAACAATCGGCAACAAACCTGAGCACTTGTACAGAGGTATAGGTTCAGGTAACTTTGGGATGATTAGAGCCGAGTCAAGACTTGCATCTCAGTATTTAGACATTGTGGGAAGAAACGCATGGTCATCACTAAACTTCCAAGGACCAAGAGGTATGACAGAAGAAGTGATGCAAGAGTTCTCACAAGAACCCGGTGCACGTAACTACGTGCCACCAAACGTAAACATTGAACCACAGCAAACTGCAGAAGCACCACAATCTATATTGCAAGCGATGAACACATTAGAGAGAGCAATCGAAGCAAACACAGTGCCTGCAGTTGCCAGAGGAGAAAGACCATCTGGTGCAGCATCTGGATACCACACTGCTGTTCTTGCAGGTATAGCCAGCTTGAACTTTGGTGCGATTGTAGATGCAACAGAACGTGGCTTCCAAGAAGCTAACGAAATTATTTTAAGAATTGTTGAAGACGTAATTGGTGATACAGTTACAGTGTTTGGCATGACAGAAGCTGGAAGTACAGACGCTAAGATAAAGCCAAATGACATACGTGGACACTATGTAAGTGCAGTTCGTTTAACATCAACAAGTCCTGAAGAACAAGAACGAAAACTGTCATTATGGCGAGATACTTGGAGAGCTGGATTTGTAGACTGGACTACTGCCCTACGAAAAGCTGGTGTGTCTAACCCACTAGAAGTTGTGGGTAACAGAATAGCTGAAGATTTCTTTAACTTACCACAGATACAACAAGCATTCTCTCAACTAGCAGCACAGAGTCTACCGATACTTCAGCAAGCTGTAGAAGCTGCAACTCAAGGCGTAGAGACTGGAATAGACGCAGGTGCTATAGCAGAAAATATTTTAAACTCACAAGGTGGCATGCAGTTACCTAATGCAGGTAATTTTAGTGCAACCAATCAACCGGGTCCGGGTGGTCCACAACAAGGACCAGTAAGACCAGTAATACCCGGTAGTGTTGAGGAACAAAACTTAATTGGTAGGCAAATGACTAGCCCAAGAAGAGGACCACAGCCTACAGTTGGTGGAGAAGTACCACCGGGTCTCGACAACATAGGAGCATAATGGCATACAAAGATAAAAGGTCAGTAAGAAACTTATCACCCATAGAAGCTGGGTTTGTAAGGTTCTTTGAACTTATGGAAACATCATTTAAAAATGTAAACAGCAACTATAAAAACATTGAAGTACAGGAACCAAAGCCTGTTCAAAGGAATCCAAGGACTCCAGACAGAGATTTAAATAATCCGTTCCAAGGAGGAATTTGATGCCACATACACCGGGACATAGCCCTTTTGATATTTACGCCTTACGTGGTGAAGGTGGAGAACTGATAGGCTCAGAAGATATAATAAAAAGAAGAGATGACGAACAAGCAAGAACATTTCAAGCTGCAGCTCCTCCAGCAGGAATGGTTGACCCTAACCCTGCAGCTTCAGCAGCAGCTTTTTCAGCTCCATCATACCCATTTCCAAGTAATGCTAGTTCAATAGGAAATCCTAGTATGGCAGCAAGCACAATACCTGTAGATAATTTTGCTCAAAGAGAAGAAGAGATTTTAAGCCAAAGGAGAATGGAAGAAGAAAGAAGGATTGAAGCTGAAAGAAGACTAAGAGAGCTTGAAGAAAGAATTAATCAGATGTCTGCTGGTGCTCAAATGGTACCATCAACAGGTGCTTTTGGTGCTGGCACAGAGGTCAGCCCAGACCCAGAAGTAAGAAGAACAACTCCTAGATTATATGCAGGTTTAAATACTGCAGGATTCCAAAGGGGTGGTGGGCAGTTTGGTGATTTTGCTCCTTTGCCAAGTGCAGCTCAACAAGATACAGGTGCTTTGATTGACCCTATGGATATAGCAAGAAGAGACTTTGCAGACCCTGCAAGATTATATGTAGAGTCAGGTGGCGAGTTTAATTATCAATTAATACAAGAAGCATTAAGAAATTTTGCTAATCAACCTGATGTTAATTTAGCACCAGACGCTTCATACTTACTATCAAGAGTTGGTATTGATTCAAGATTTTTATTAGACGATTTATTTAGAGAATTTAATAATGCAACCCAAGGACCTAATGCACGTATGAGTCCAGAAGAATTTTTATTTAGATTTACAGGAACAGGACCGGGCACGAAAGTTGGAGAAGCTTTAAATAAGCTTTCTTTGGCAGAAGGTAACTTGTCAGCATTATTGCCAGCAGACAGAGCAACTATTGAACAATATCAAGTTGCTAACGGAGCTATACCAAATGAAACATTAAGGCTTTACGGAATACCAACATCAACACCTCCAAGAGAAGTTGTTGGTGGTGGAGTAAGTAGCGAACAAGGTGTTGCAGGAGAGCAAGGAGCAGGAACTGGTGGAGGAGCTATGGGACCATTTCAAGCTGGAGGTGCTGGTCAAATAAATACTGAACCAATTACTCTAAACGCAGGTCAACAATCAGCAATATTCCAAGCAGGTTATGACGCTATTGAAGCATTAAGAGCTGGACAGACAGGTGTTAGATTGCCAGATGAAATATTCCAAATAGCAGCAAATGATGCAGCAACAGGTAAAACATATTCAACTGCTCAAAATATTATTGAGTCTTTTGATTTTGGTGTAACCCCTGAAGCACAAGTACAAGTTGCAAACATAGAAGCATCAACGGCAGCAAGAGAACTAGACTTAGCTGAAGATAGAGCAACAAGAGAATTTCAAATTGCTCAACAACAAATATTGAATACTGCAGGACAAATTGACAATGAATTTAATATAGCTTTGGGTGACTTAGAATTAAGGCAACTTACGCAATCACAACAAAATCAAATAGAACAATCAAGGCTAGCTTTTGATGAAAGAAACGCAAGAGCAAGCAGAGGTCTTGAAAGAGAACTAGCACAAGCAAGCAACAAAACAAATATTGATATTTCTAATATACAAGCTGAAGCCTCAAGGTTTGTTGCTACAGAAAATGGATTAGCTGCTAGAGACGTAGCTATATTTAATAAAGCTAGTGCAGCAGAAGTAGCAGAAATTACTGGGCTTAGTAAATCACAAGTTGCAAATATCCAAGGTCAATACAACAGGCAGATTGCATCACTTACTGGTTTAAGTCAGCAAGAGGTTGCTAGAATACAAGGTGCAAATCAATTAGCAGTTGAAAAAGAAAGATTAAGTGCACAGGAAACTATTTCAAGCAATCAATTAGCAAATGCTATTACTTTAGCAGGGCTTAACAACACAAACACTGCAACAATAGCAACAGCTCAAAATGCTGCAGCTATAGCAGTTGCTACAGCAAATAACACAAGTGCAGGTGAGATTGCTAAATTACAAGGAGATGATGCTTTTAAACTTTCACAGATGCAAATTAGTGAACAGTTTAAAGGTGAAGCTGAAATAGCAAAACTTCAAAAAGATTATCAAAAAGAACTTGCTACTCTTACTGGAACAACAGAAGAACAGATAGCTTCTATACAAGCACAGTCTAATCAATCTATAAATGATGCTAGAATTGCTGGTGAAAAAGAAGCATACACTGCACAGCAACAATTTCAATCACAAGAAGCTCAGGCTCAAAGAACTTTTGAAAGTGGTGAAGCTACGGCTCAAAGAACTTTTGAGGGTCAGCAAGTAACAGGTCAACAAACTTTCCAAGCTCAGGAAGCACAATTAGATAGAGATGCACAAGCAGAAAATGTAAGGTTACAATTCTTAAATGGATTGCAACCAGCAGAGTTTGCAGAACTGCAAAGAGATATTTCAAGAGGTGGTTTAACCGTAGAACAATCGGAAAACCTTGCTGCACTTGTAGCTAGAGGTGGTTTGAGTGCAGAAGAAAGATTAGCAGAAATGAATGCAGAAAGCAGAACTGACGAAATGAATACCCTTGTATCCTTGCTTTCTAACCCACAAGCACTTGGTGCATTCGTAACTGCAATATCTGGTGAGTTGCCATTCGAGACTGTTCCTACTATGGGTCAGTTAGCAGAGATGACTCCTAACAGAATACAATACTTGCAAGGTGCATTATCTGCACTTGGTATTGACCCAACAACTTTTGTAAGGATGGCTCAGTCAGTTACTCCACAAGCATTTCAAGAATCAGGACCATTTAGTCAAATATCAGCAATGATAGCGTAGGGTAGTCATGGTAACACCTTTTGAAAGAAACAGAAGAAGAACAAGGACTAGAGGCACAACTGGAGTGCAAAAGTCTGCTATGCCTTATGCAGCAGCACTGCTTAATGATTACCAAGGCAAAGAGCCAATCCCTTTTACAACAGTAGATAGCGTAAATGTAAATCAAGAAATACTGCAACAAAAGAGACAGCAAGAAATAGAACAGCAAAAACAAAAACTTAGAGGACCGTTTAGTGGTATAGCATCTTTAGCCCCACAAGTTAACAGAGACAAAGGTTTTGGTTTTGGAACTGAAGATTACGCACTACCATTAACTGAGCCTTCTAAAGGTGGTCCATGGAAATTTGTTCTTGAAAAAGCAATAGCACCAACATTGCAAAAGTGGCAGGAGGTAACAGAATGGACTGCAGGTACAGTTTCAACACCTTTTAGTACAGAATTACAAGCAGCAGCAAATGCTGGTATAAGTGCTGGTGAAAGATGGAGAAACCTTGACTTGCCTACTAAAAGAATTGGCAAACCATCAGGAGAAGGTTTTGGATTTAACGTTGGTGTAAAAGGTGCAGTAGAAATGTTGGTTGACCCTATTGGGTGGGCAACTGCAGTTATACCTGTAGGTATAGTATTTAAACCTGCAGCGTACGCATCTAAAAGATTAGGTCAAGCTACAGCTAAAGTTACAGGATTAGAAAAATATAGCAAAAAAGGGCGAGAGACATTTGCTGAACGTGCTAAAGGGTTTGACAAAGAAATTGCAACTGAAATGTCAAGCATAGAAAAAGATATAGCAAAAGAACTTATTGAAAGAAATACACTGGCAGGCAATGGTTTTGGCAAACTAGAAGACACTACAACTATTATTCAACCTAAATCAGAAATGAACTTGTTGATGGATTACACAACTGTAATGGACAACAAACAACAGCTTGGTTTTTTTGATGGCATATCTGCTTACATAAATCAAAAAGCTACTGCAGGCGAAAAGAAAAAAGGTGGAGTGTTCTTTAGAATGCTAGACAACCCAATACAGAAATTTAGACCTAGTGTTGCAGCATTGCAAACTAAAGAAGGTCGTGCATTATATTACTTTAACCAGTACAAAACAGCTATACCAACAGAAGCAAGATTGCTTAGAGACGAAATAATAGATTTTGACGAAGACACACTGTTTGGTTTAACAAACGGCAAAGTGCAAAAAGTTTTGCCTAACCAAGCTAAGGACCCAGAAGGTGTAGACATGCAAAGTTTTTACACTACGATGAAGTTTTACAAGGCACAGATTGCACGTGAAACAATACCAGTAAATATATTTAACGAACAAAAAGAAATAGCAATTAGTTCTCCTATGTACAAAATAATTAAAAACATTGAGGATGTGGCAGGAATAACACCTGATACAAACATAATTGTAAATTACAATAACGGTGTAGCTAATATATCAAACAGGCAAGGGTTTCAGCTTGGCACATTTGATTTTAAATTTCTTGATGAAGTATTAGGCAGTGAAGATACAATTATTTCTAAATTACAAAAGGGATACAATATATCACAAAAAGAAGCTAAGCGTCTTAGAAAAAGTGTTCACAGTTCTATAAACCAAATGGTCAAGAAAGCTGACGCAGCAGGTGCAACAACAAATATTTACCAAAAAAATGTTGACAATGTATACGATAACCTTAGTTTTGCTGGATTTACTTTTAACCCATCAGACACAATTATTTATAATATCGGCAAAGGGTCACAGGTAGAAAGAAGAAAAAGAATTGGAAGTTTCATTGATTCATTAACAGAAGAAGTAGAACAAACTATTAAAACTCGTTCTGGTGTAGAAGTTAAAAATAGAAAAGTAATATTAAATGACTCCAGAGGACAACTGCAAAGAGCAAACAGAACATATAAAAACACAATAAGAGAATATCTAAATGATTTTAATAATCTTGATGACGCAGGCAAAATAGCATTAGACCCAAAAAGTATTGCAGGCAGAGGGGTAACAGCTACTGATGATTACGCAAAACTTGTAAATGAAATACCAGACTTCAACAGTATTGAAGAAGCATTGATTGGTTTAAGAAACTTAGACAACGGATTGTCTAAGGGACAACTAAGGGTAAATCTTAGAAAAGTTGTTAATGCAGACGAAGCAGCAGAATCTTTATCAAGGCTTATCGGTGAAGACGAAATGAAAGGTATAACAAGAGAATTAATCAGGCAAATAGGCGTTAAAGACGGTAAAAGATTAGATTTCTTAGGCAGGACTGACAATATTGTAAATGGTCAGTTAAACGATTTATTTAAAAGAAGTGATGCTTTTGACGGTGAGGTTGTTTACAAGCAACTTGAGCAACAATTTGGCAAACAACAAAAAAGAGTTGGTGATGTAAAGAAACAATCGGACATGAAAAACGAATTTAAAAAGATTTATGACGCAGATATAGAAGCTGTTTTTGAAAAAGAAATGCCATGGATGCAATTTGTTGACATGGCAGGATTTGTTGTTGGTCACTCGCACAGAACAGGAAGACCTATAAGATTGTGGGAGACTGGCTACTTTAAATTAGGAGACAAGCAAAAAGAATATTTAGACAGAGTTTATTCTATTATGGATGAAGGTGGAATGATGGCACGAGAGCAAGGTGCACTTAAAGCTATGGATGATATTGTCGAAATGAAAACTTCAAATTATTTTCATCATGTTGTAGAAGACTTTGGTGATGCGACAGTTGAGTACCTTGAAGGACTTGGTGCAACAATGACCGGCAAAAGAGGAACTGCTGCATTAGCAGCACAAAGTGCGTTCCAAAAAAGGTCATATAGAGATTTTATTACAGAAGGTTTTGAAGAGCAGGGATTGCAATATTCACAAGAAGTTGCAAACGTTGTACAGAGTTTTGTTGAAGCAACACAAACTGCAGTAGCCAATACTCATGTTGTAAACAAATTAAAAAAAGTTGGGACAGAAATTAAAAATTTATTAGATGTAAAAAATCAAACAGCAAAGCAAGCAGCTTTTAAAAATTCTGTTGATGCTGTTAGACAAATATCAAATGCTATGAGACAACCGTTGTCTGATGCAGACAGTCAAAACTTAAGAAAATTGTATCAAGATGATGAAGCTGTGAGAGGTATTATACGAAGAGCAGTAGGTGATGATGCTAAAGAGTTTGACAGAATATTTGGCACAGTAGACGATGATTTTGCAGGCGAAGCAGGCAGGTTGTTAGGAAAAGAAAAAGTAGATGACCTAATAGAAGGTTTCCAAAAACAAGCAGATTCAGAACAATACATGTTAAAAAGAATAAACGAAGCTGCATTTCAAGGTCGTATCACTAAAACAGAACAAGCTAAGTTTGGTAGAACAAAACAAGTTGTCCTTAAAAGAGGTGTTACTAGGTATACAGGTGCACCAGAAAATGTAAACGTAGATGTTCTTAAGGATACTTTTTTTGATGATGACATAGCAAAAAAAATAGAAAATACTTTAGGCATATCTGAGCCAACTAGATTTGAAAAATTTGCTGAGACCACAGGAAGCATTGGTGACGTGTTTAGGTTGTTCCAGACAGGTATTGACCTTGGTACTCCATTACTGCAAGGACTGCCAACACTTGTTACAAATCCAAGCGTATGGGCAAAAAGTACAGGACAAATGTTTAAAGGTTTGTTTAGTGAAGAAGCTGGTGCAGTTGCAAGACGTGAGTTCTTTTTGCAGAACAAACAGAAAATTAGAAAGATGAACAGCATTGGAATACTTATGTCTGGTCAAGGTAATGATTATTATAGAGCACTTGATAAAGACAGCCTTACATTAAAAACCTTAAGCAACCAAGGATTTAGTCCTGACGGCAAAGTTGTTAAGAGTGCCAGATTAATTAAAGAGCAAGGGTTTGATAGATTTCAAAATGCCTTTGAAGATTTTGGTGACAGAATTAGATTAAGTTTGTTTGAAGCACATGAACAGCAGATACTTTCTAGTTTAGATGATGCTGGTAAAGCAGCATATAGAACAGGTGGTGTGTCTGCAATACAAGACTCAGCAGTAAAAAAAGAATTTAAAGAACTAGGAGAATACGTAAACCAGATGACAGGTGCGTTTAGTCATACACAAAACATGATATCAAGAAGGCAAGCTAACTTTGAAAGAGCATTCTTGCTATTTTCCCCTTCTTATACACGTGCATCAGCAGGATTAATTGGAAGTGCGATGACAGGTGGAGTGAAAGGTGACCTTGCTTACAGAGCAATATCTAATATGTTAATGGCAGGTGTAGGCATGCACACAGCTTATGCTTTTTCTAGGAGTGCAGCAGAGGGTGAACCACTAGAAAAATATTTAAGACTAGACCCATCAAAGTCAGATTTCTTAACAGCAGATATTAATGGTGTAAAAGTTGGTGTAGGTTCTTTTTGGAACTCTTCGGCAAAATTATTAGCAAACATTGCATCTGACCCTGCATTTAGGGGAGATTTGCTTGACTCACCTTTATTGCTTACAGGAGCTGGCAGAGGTCAATCTGGTTTTGACGAACAAGGTATTAGACAAAAACTTGGAAACAACCCACTTGTAAGATGGCTTAGAGGAAGAGCTGCTCCGGTTGGTTCGCATTTCTGGAACTTAGGTATGGGTAGCACTCCATTAGGCGAAGAACTGGACCCTATTAGCGTAGACAATGCTCAAGAAATAGCAGGTTCTATAGCTCCGTTTTGGATACAAAGTGTATTTGATGCAGACAATAAAGCTAAAGGGCTTGGTGCTATACCTGCAGAGTTTATTGGTCTAAGAACTTACGAGACTGCAGCATGGGAAAAAAGAAAAGAACTCAGAAACGATTTAGCTTATGCACATTACGGAAAACTGTGGAGAAACTTAAATAGTGTAGAAAAAAGAAATGTAGAAGTTGTTGAATCTACAAGTCCTAATGGTCAAAGGCTAAACGAGCTAGATGCAGAAATAAAAGAAAAAAGGCAACAGATTGGTGGCAGCGAATTAGATGAGCTGTTAGAAGATTATAACGAAGAAAAAGAAGTGATAGACAATATATATAAAGCTGAAATGGAAGAAGCATCTTTAGCTTACAGAGAAGGTGGAGTAAACGAAGCTGGTGAATTTATATTTGGTTCCCCTGCTGATTACATTAAGTTTGAAAAACATTTACGTGGGCAAAGAAATGCTAGATATGAAACTATAGACATAGACCCAGACTATCAAAATGTGCAGTTGTATTATGACAGTTTTAGTCAATTTGATAAATTAGAAGTCCCTGAAGATTACTTTGCAAAAAAATATGCAGATATATATTTTGACCCTGAATGGGACAAAGCAAACTATTACGACTTTGTAGGAAGAGATGCAGCAATTCAAGACCTTTTAAATTCATGGGGTGGCAATCAAGAAGAACTAAAAGCGTATGCAACTAATTCTATATTTGGAGCAAAAATTACTAAAGATAATGACCCTTCAGGCATATTGGCAGAATATTACCTTGGTCAATATAAATACTTTGACCTTTATTATAAAGGTGCACATGATTCAATATTTCAAAATAAATATCAAGGTCAGTTAGATGAAGCATACGAACAGTGGAGAACATCTAATCAAACTGACAAACAAAATATTTTAAAGAAAAACCAGCTCCTAAGAAAAGCTTTTAGCGAAGTTGGTAATGTTAGAGGAGCACTTAGGACCAGAGATGCTGACTTAGATGCTTTTATGTACAGATTTAGGGTTGGTGGCATTACTTCTTTAATGAACCCTTTAAATCGAAATAGAGAGGAAGAGCTGCAACAATTAACTGCAATGGAAGTGTATACTCCACAGTGGAGAGTTGCAGGTACATAAAATGAATATTATAATCAAAAAAAAGAAATCATTGGAAGGCTACGGCTATGACAACAGAAAAAGATAATATTGAACAACCAGAGACTACGGTCGAGGAACCCTCTGTAGAAACCCCTGAAAAGGAGAATACAGAGTTACTAGAGCAGGCAGTGCAAGACGCAGAAGCTAAGGCAGATGTTGAAGAACAGCCCTCATACTTAACTGAAGAGGACGTTAATAGAATACTGAAAGAACGTAAAGACGCATTTGATAATGCACAAGGACGAGCTCAGCAGTATACAAATCAAAAGGTTCAGGAAATTCAGGACAACGCTAAGGCAAATATAAAAGAATTTATGAACGATTTTTCATCTATATTGGACGAAGACCAAAAAGAAGTCTTAGACCAAAAGATGCAGGAGCGAGAAAGAAAAGCTAAAGAAGAGAAACTTGACCAGTTAATTGAAAACATGGACAAGCCTCAGCAAGGTTCTGGCGTAACTCCTGATAATCTTGAAGACTTAGAATCGGCAGTTAAGGACACAGCAACGGCATTAGGTTTAAACATTGATGTTAGAAGTAACAAAGATGTTTGGAAAGGCTGGGATGCAGGTATGAGTTTTTCTCAATCTGTTAAAGTAGCCAACGCCAACCTAAAAGCCATGGCACAAACAGGAAAAAAAGAGCCTGTACAAGAACAACCGGCTGCACAGAAAGTGCCTCCGACTACACAGGGTGCACCTACACAACCTAAAAGGGCGTATAGGAGCCTCGGTGACTTGTCGAATGCAATGATTGCTGGGCAGATAACGACTGAACAGTACAGAGCTTTAAAGAAAAAACTTTAAAAAAAAGGAAAAATTAGATGGCAACAGGATTGACATTATCGTCAAGCTCAAGTCTGTCAGACATGTCAAAGACAGTTATTGCTTCGGCAATATCTAACATTGAACCTGCTGGTCCTACAAACCAGTTAGTGTCAAGGTATGACATTCCTCAAGGTGCAAAGCAAGTTAATATCCCTATTTGGGGAAGAAACGATGCTCACGCACTAACTGAGGGTGTAGACATAAATACACCACAACAACTTTCTGTTACTGTGACAAGCATTACTGCATCTGAACACGGTATCATGACTTTTGTTTCTGATAGATTAAGCAGACAAAACAACGAAGACATATTAGCACATGTAGGTGAAGTGCAAGGTGGAGCTTTAGGTAGATTACTTGAAGACGACCTTATCACATTATTCGATGGGTTCTCAAACTCAATCGGTTCTGATGGTTCAAACCTAACATACAGAGATATTGCTGGTGCAGTATCTTACTTAAAAACTGACAACAACTCATCTTATGGTATGGCTCCGGGTACGCCTAACGCAGTTATGCACCCTGAACAAATCAGAAGATTCGTACAAGAAGTTACTGGCATACAGGCTGGTGGTTCTGGTATGGCTGCACAGCCTATCCCAGAAGGTATCACTGCTGACGTAATCCAAAACTACTTCAGAGGAAACGAAAGAGCATTTGGTGTACCGATTTTCCAATCAGGTGTACTAAGCAGAGATTCTGCTGGAGACGCTAAAGGTGCAGTATTTGTACCGGGTGCACTAGCATTAGCTATGGCTCACGAAATGGAAGCTGAAGAAGAAAGAGATGCGTCATTAAGAGGTACTGAAATGGTAATGGTAGGTGAATGGGGAGAAGCTGAAGTAGCTGACCCTTGGGGTGTAGAAATGTATGGTGCTGCAGACGCACTATAGGAGGATAAATGACGACTAACCAAGATTATTACGTAAAACAGATTGAGACTAACGATGCTCATCAGTACACAACAATCTTTGATTCTGTGACTGGTGCACCATTCAGAGTAAAAAATGAAATGGTAGGGCATTACCTTGAGAAAGTTAAACGTAAAAATAAGGTTGTCGACAATAAACTGGTACCTTCTGACAAGTTGATACCAGCCTTCGTTAAAACAACAAATGAAATTATTGGTTCTCCGTCTTCCGGCAAGATTGATAGGGTTGCTCCTGTCAGTCAGGTTAAAGCTGGGAAACGAAGACGAGGTAGGAGAGGTAGAAAGAAATGACTACTCTATTAGGCAGATGGGAAACCATCGTAAAACAAATAAGGTTTGAGAATAATTGGGCTGAGATTCTTAAGAGTTATCTTGAGGAACAAAAGCTTGACGAACTTCCTGAGCCTGAATGGTCTGATGACCCTACCATGGCTTATGTTTATCTACCAGCTCGTTCGCTAAATGGTGAACTGGTACGGTATGACAAAACTAAAGCAAGAATGTTTCCAGAAAGCATCGTTGGGTATCTTGAGAAAGGTGGTCTTATGAAGCTCCCTGCAAAGGTTGCAGCATCTAAGACGAAAGAGCAGCTCCCTAAGATGGAAACGGAGAAACCAAAACTTGATAAAAAAATTGAAAAATTAGGAGACTTACAAGATGAGTAACACTATGGGTAACAAGTATGACTCTTCCAATGCAGAGACTCTATCTGGAGCTAAGACCTTAGCCGTCACTGACGCTAAGTTTCAATTCTTAGACCCCGGAGGTTCTGCAAGAAACGTAGACTTGCCTGACTTAAGAACACTTACTACTGATACAAACTCAGAAGGAACAGGTGACGCTTATACAGCCAGATACGTTGACGCTCAAAGTGGTTTTTTTTCTATTAGCAACACTGCTGATGGAAGCGAAGTAATCACTGTTAGAGGATGGAACGGTTCATCTACAACTGGAACTATATGTACACCAACTCAAAACGAGACTGCATTCCTTTACTGGACTGGAGCAACTAACGGATGGATTGGTATAGCTGGTTCTGACGCATAAGCAATGAAATAGCGTGACTGGGGTTTGTTAAAGTTACATTCCCAACCTAACTCCCAAAGACCCCAGTCATCTTTAAAGGAGATAAGATGGCATTTGGACATCAAAAATTAACGGTAGCAGACTCTGCTGTCGGACTAACAGTACCTGCAGGCGTAAACTATGCTTGCATATCAATAGAGACTGCTGCAGTAAGATTAAGAGTTGATGGCACAAGCCCTACAGCAACAATTGGGTTTCTTGCTAGTGCAGGTCAAGAACTAAAAATATTTGGAAATGACCAGCTAACAACAATTAAATTTATTAGAGACACAAGCACATCAGGTGTATTAAACATACAGTATGGTGTAACTGTTGACGGCAAGCACTGTATAGATATCAATGGGTAAATATAATAAATCAAATAAAAATAACATATTTAGAGACAAGCCAGAGATTACAATCTCAGAACACAATGTTGTAAAGAACGGCAAGAAGATGAAGATTGTAGTACCTGAAGGCAAGATAGGGTATGGAGATGTAGAGTCGCATGCACAGATGGCTGGCGACCTTGCAACAAAACACAGCGATGACAACAAAGCAGGAGAGAAAGCCTACGAAGAAGTAAGGAGACATCGTGACACAGACTCTGGTTCTACCATAGAAGAAAACAAGCTTAAGGTGGCTTACGGAAAGATGGCAAACAGAATGCCTGTAATACAGCAATTTAATATTACAGACAATACTGGTAAACACATTGCAACTGAGTATCTATTTATGAAGACAGAGCCTAGTGGTTTAACAAGACCTCTTAAGATAAGGGTTGACTTAGACACAGGTAAGGCACAGGAGATACCAGTATAATGGCTACAACCACTGCACTAAGCACAATACTGCCACAATTTGCTAGAAGAATAGGGTCTTACATAGGTTCTTTTTCTACAACTACCACAATAACTACTAACACATCTGTAATAGCTACTGGTCTTAGAGACCTTGGGTTTACAGATGACGATGTGTTAAATGATTCTTTTATTAAGATTACAAGTGGTAACAACCTTAATGACGTTAGGTTGATTGCAGATTACACAGGTAGCAGTGGGACAATTACTGTAGCTGGCACAAACTTTAGTGCTGACAGTGGTACAGGAACTACATTTGAGATATACAGGTATGACCCTGACCAACTTAGAGATGCACTAAACGATGCAGCTAGACAAGCATTCCCTGCATTGTTTAAAAGAATAGACGACAGGACATTGACTGTCGCACCTTCGCAGGCACGATACGAGCGACCAAGTAGTATAGAGCCGGGTTACATACGGCAGGTATACTTGCTCCCGAAGCTTGAGTCTAAGACTTACACAGAAAATATATTAAACGACCAAAATGTAGACATGGAGCTAGACTCCAGCTTAACTAACTGGACAGACAGCACACACATTACTGCTGCAGTAGAAGTAGACACAGTTAGTCCTAACAACTACATGGTGTACAGAGGTGACCAAAGTGCTAAGCTTTCTTGTGCTGCAAGCAACACTGGTACATTTACAATATCAGTTACTGACCCTACAAATTATGAATCAGAAGAGTTAAACTTTTCTATATGGGTATATTCAAAATACGCAAGCCTTGTATCACCAATGCTGCAAATAGATTCCGACACTGTTGTTACAGGTACGAGCCACAGTGGAGGTGGCTGGGAAAGATTGACAGTATCTACTACAGCTTCAAACGTTGGAAGCACAATAAAAGCAGGATTAAGTTTCGCCAGCAATGGTGCGATATACACTGTATATGCAGACGAAGCTATCCTAACTTCTGGACCTAGTGCATCACCTTTAGGCTACGAGTCTATTGTTTTTGACTGGAACGAAGAAGGCGACAATCTTATATTTAATACACAACCACCACCACATTACCAGTTACATGTAGTTGGGTGTGGTGCTCTGGAAACACTTACGGCTGGTGCAGATACAATCACACTTGAACCACATCGTGTTAACTTGCTGCTAGATTACGCAGCACTTACATTCTTTGAAGGTGAGCTAGACCAGTCATCAACTGATGACCAGAATGCAATACTCAGGCAAATAACGCACTACAGAAATAAAACGCAGACAGGGAAGGGAGAAATGGTAGCACCATCACTTAAGAAAAACCTGCTGCCTGCTGACAGTGCATCTATGTTTGGGAGTTATTAATGCCATCCAACTACGATATTAAGTTAACAAATACAGATGGTTCTGCTAATGAAGTTAAGCTTACTCTTGATAGAACACAACAAAGTGGTGGATATGCAGTAGAGCATATCTCCCCTGCCCCACCTAATCAAGCAACTGATGCTGCTAACTACCAACAACAATCACCAGACCTTGGACTTGTAGTAGACCAAGACTCTTTTCACAGAGGGTTTGGGCAATCGCTCCTAGAGCGTTTTGATGACGCAAGTAGTGCCAACGCTGCTTTGAGTCGTTATGCGTACTCTGAGGGCGTGTTAGGCATGTTTAAAGGCGAGATGGTGTTGGGTTACAAAGAAGATGAAGTTAATGTGATACTTAGAAACGGCACACTAGAGAACGGTGGTGTGTCAGAATTTACTGGCACAGATATAACCCTAGCAATAGATAGTGACACAGTAAGAACAGGTGACTTCTCAATGAAAGCTACAGTTACAAGTAACAGTGGCACAATTACACAAGCATACTCAGGAAGCTCTACAGTTCTAAGAAGTAGAGAAGTAACGTTTGCTGCATTTGTAAGAAGAGAAAGTGGCTCAGGTACTATTACAGCTAAGATTACTGACAGTGCTGGTACAACTACTGGAACTGCATCTACATCGGCAGCAGCCAGTGATTGGGAAGTTGTATACGCAACTAGAACTATAGACTCAGGTGCTACAAGCATTACATTTACATTAACTGCTAGCACAAGTAGTGACGTATTTTATGTAGATGATATACATGTCACACCCTCTGGTGGCACAGACTGGACTAATCCACAAGAGTTTGATGGCAACATATATGCAGCAGCAGGAAGAGTTGTTTACAAATGGAATGACAGTGAAGAGTATTGGGCAGCAGTATATGCTGACGCAGCTTACAACATAACAGACATGATTAGTTTTGATGGTGCATTGTATATAGGCTTTGGAACATCAGCTACATATCAAAGAAGCACAGATGGAACTACATGGGCTGTACCTGCTACTAACAGTGGCAATGGAAGATATGCTGAGTTCTTTGAAAGAGCACGAAACAATAACGGCAACTATGCACTGTTTAAAAGCAGAGCAAACCAAGTGTCATTATCAGTAGACCCTTCAGACACAGCTAACTGGGGTAGTGAGCTACAAGTTGGAGACAGCGACAGAAAAATTACTAACCTTGTGCAGGCTAACGATATCTTGTACATAGGTCGTGAAGATGGCTTGTTCTCTTATGACAGAAGTACACAGAAGTTTAGAGACTTGCAGCCTGAAGCTAACCTGTTTCCAGACGACAACAACTTTAAGGCAGCAACTGGTAGAGCAGGACAACTGTTTGCATCAGGTGGTGACCAATCTTTCTGGCAGATAGGTGATGGCTTCTTTGACGGAGCTAAAAGTTGGACAGACTTATCATATTTATTTAAAGCCTCTGGTATACGTGGGTTTGGTGGAAGAGTGTCTGCAGTAACACAAGACAGAAACAATTTGTTTGTAGCACTAGCAGACGACCTTGAAGGAGAGTCTGGATTTCCATACACATTCCCATTTGCTTTTGCTGGTTCAGGCAGGTCA
>CENI01044724.1_pt1 | contig 19224 bp, 11 predicted proteins | sample 530161 | NCBI WGS metagenome assembly CENI01 (sample SAMEA2591107, study PRJEB7988) | marine metagenome | isolation source: saline water (ENVO:00002010), including | reverse complement strand
GGTACGTGGTATGGCAAGTACTGCTGATTTTGATCGTGTAGGAGACTCTATCTCCGCAGAAGCATGGGCAAAGGGTGGTCTTGGAAATTTTGAGAAAAATCCTATAATTTTATTTAATCATGATTATAACAAGCCAATTGGACGGGCAACAAAAGTTACTCCAACAACAGATGGCTTGCATATGGAGGCAAAAATCAGCAAACATGCTGAATGTGCAGATTTAATCAAAGACGGTGTCCTTGGAGCTTTTTCCGTTGGTTTTCGGGTAAAGGACGCTGAGTATATTAAGGAAACTGACGGATTAGAGATAAAGGACGCTGAGTTGTTTGAGGTATCGGTTGTATCAGTACCTTGCAATCAAGCAGCTACTTTTTCATTAGCGAAGTCTTTCGATTCTGAGCAGGATTATGAAGATTTCAAGAAAACTTTTAAAAGCGAGGAAGATTCCTCTTCAAAGGAGATAGATATGTCGGAAGAAGTAAAAACTCCCGAAATCGACTTGGAAGCTTTTGCGAAGAAAGTTGCAGATGAAACTGCTGCTAAAATTGCAATGAAAGCTGCCGAGCAAAAAGCTGCAGAAAAAGCTGAAGCAGAAAAAGCTGCCGAAGTAGAAACTGCAAAGGCTCTTGAAGCCGAAAAAATTCAGGCCACTATTAAGTCTGGAATAGAAACTGGTGCAGAAAAGCTCGTTGCAGATGTTCAGCAAGAGATTAAAGCACAAACTGAACTTGATGTTAAAGCTCTCACCGAAAAGTATGAGAAAGACCTTAAAGAAAAATCAGAGGAACTCGAAGCAATGCGAAACAGCAAGCGTGATTTCTCCGGTCGAAGTGGAAAGGCGGATATAACTAAATTCCAAAAAGAACTCATGTATGGCCATTTTCTCGGAGTTTATACTGGAAAAGGATGGAACACGGATTATTCAAAAGATATCTTTGAAAAAGCCGGCCTCGAGTGGGACTCAGGACTTGGTAGTGTAACTACTGGTGCTCCTGATATTGCTCAAGGTGTTTCAGCTGCGATTGAAAAAGAAATCATGCTAGAGCTTAAGCTTGCGCAAGCTTTCCGTGAAATTACTATCAATTCAGCAACTCAAGTATTGCCAATCCAAACAGATGCTCTTCCAGCAACTTGGGGCTCTAATACTGCAGCTAGTGGTAACTTGACTAACCGCCCTCAAATTGATGCAAATCAGTATAATGCAAATCAAGTAATTCTAAAGGCTACTCGACTTGTTTCGACTACCTTTATGGATAATGACATTGATGAACAAGTTCTTGTTAATTTAATGCCTATGCTTGTTGAAGGTGTTGCACGTGCTCACGCTCGCGCAGTTGATGATGCAATTCTAAACGGCACTACTGGCGGTACTCAAGGCTTTAACGGTCTCGAAGCTCTCGCGACACAAAATGGAGCTGCAGTTAAGGTAGATGTTCTTGAGCTTAGCGGAAGTGCAAATGATGACACTACTGTAACTTCAGCAGAGTTTTTAGCTGCACGTAAGTTGATGGGTAAGTATGGTATTAATCCTGGCGACCTTGCATACGTTGTGTCACAGAAGCGTTATTATGACCTTATTGCTGATCCTGCTTTTGCAGATATCACTGATGTTGGTTCTGATGTTGCTACAAAGATCACTGGATCAATCGGAGCAATTTATGGTACTCCCGTAATTATATCCGATGCTCTTGAAGGTGACGGAACTGCCGGAAATACTATAGGTTATGCTGTTAATGTTAAAAACCACGTAATTCCACGTCTCCGTGGAGTATCCATTGAGCAGGATTACGAAGTGTTAAACCAGCGCAATGTTATTGTTGCTAGTCAGTCTCTTGGCTTTAATCAGTTAAGAGCGAATAATGGAACAACTGATGTATCTGTTGTTAAATTAACTCGAGGAGCTGACGCGTAGGCGGCTAATTCGATTACTAATAAAAACGAGGGGTGGTTCGCCACCCCAAGTTTTTACTAATGGACTTATTATGGCACTTTTAGTATCCCATACAATCTATAAGCAAGTTCTTGGAATAACAGGTTCTGGAAATACTGACCAAATTCTAAGTGCATATGCTGATTCTGTGAGTCAATTAGTAAAAACTTATTGTAATAATAGTTTTGTTGATTTTTATTCGGTTGCAAAAACTGAATATTTTAATATTCTTTATGATCAATCTTTTGTACAAATATCAGAAGCACCATTGGTTCTTTCGAATATTACTACTCCGGATAGCGGATCGAAATCTTTACAGGTCTATGAAAGAGCTGGAATAAGTGAAAGTTATACTCAACTTACAAACACAGCAGGAGAATACTATCCTGATGCTAGTACTGACACCATTTATAGAACAGACGGAACTACAGGATTAAAGTTTTTTCCACGAGGGCCAGGCTCTGTTAAAATAGTTTACTATGCAGGTTATGCACAAATACCTGATGATTTAAAACTTGCGGTTATTGATTTGATAACTTATTATTATAAGGAACAAACTAAACCGCGACAAACAATTGCGGGTGCTAGTATACAGAACCAGGCATCGAATACTATGCGAAATAATAGTGATTTTCCAGATCACATTAAACGAGTATTGGACTTATATAAAAATTACTAATGGCGAATAGAGGACTTGCAAACATGACAAAGCGTATTATTAAACGCTTATCTGTGGCAGATCAAAGAGAAAAAGTACTACGATTGCAAGGACAAATATTTATATGGCATAAACACGAGTTTATTAAAAAAATGACAGAGCTTACAGGAAATGGTATCCATGTAAGAAAGCTAACACGATTATACAGAGATAGTTTAAAAAAACAAGATAAGAAGATGTTAGCCAGTAAAGATGGAAAGCGCTTAAAAAAAGTAAAAATTGATCTTAAAGCAGGAGTTTTTGGAACGTTTGACATAAAAAAAGATGACGCTTATGCAGTTCTAAACTACAGATCGGTTCAAGAAATAAAAAGACTGGTTGGAAAAAAGTTTAATGAACTTACCGGTAAAGAAGCAAAATTAGTAACAGGAAGTGTACAAGGGGGAGATCAAGCTTCAAAAGCACCGGGATGGGCTGTTGGTCATGGAGAATATGGTCAAGCAGTTTCAACAACACAAGTTTCTTCTGCTCAAGCAATAATGAGAACTCAAACTTCTGTAAAAAGATATGGTGCAGTAGAAACATACCAAAAAATAGAACAACATATTCAAACGTATAAGAAAACTTTAAATCTTGAACTTGAACTAAAACAAGAACAACATATTTCATCAACAGGACGATTTAAGAAAACTTATACTGCACTAATTTCTGATGAAGATGCAGCAGAAAATTGGGCAGCAGGAAGAGCAGAACAAGATGCTTTAAGAGCTCTTCGAAATGCAATAGAAGGTGAACTAGCTAATATTCCAGATCAAGACGGCTCAGATTCTTTGGTTGAGGGAGTAACAAAAGTACTTACTCATCAACTTACAAAAGCAAAAGGAGTAAAGCATAAAAAAGGGCAACGACCAGCACCTGTTTCAAAATCAAAAGGAAGAGCAACCCGAAAAGGAAGGACACAACAAAAAACAAAAATTGGAATTATCAAGGGAACAGGAGTACCTGCAGTAAGTGCAAAGAAAAGAGATGGAGACGGAGAAACAACTGCATCAACTCCTCTACACTTAATTGGCTTAATAAATAAAGCACTACCAGAGGTAGTAAAAAATAATATGAGAAGTCCTGCACTGGTAAATAGAACAGGACGTTTTGCGAATAGTGTAAGATTAACAGATATAATTCAAACTCCACGCGGATATCCAAGTTTTGGATATACATATCAAAAAGATCCGTATGAAGTATTTGAAATGGGTGCGCAAGGTTCTGCTCCCTGGGCAACACCAGATAGAGATCCTAGATTTTTAATTGATAAATCTATTCGAGAGATAGCTGCACAATTTGCTATAGGAAGATTTTACACTAGGAGAGAGTAGTGAGTACAAGACTTTATACATCAAGGCGACAAGCGATAATAGAGCAACTTGTAATTAAGTTAAAAGGTATTAATGGTACAGGCACTACTGAAACAGGGTTTTTAACAGACGTACGAAACAATGTACATGGCAGATTATTGTTTTGGGACGAAGTAGACGAGTTCCCAGCAATTCACATGAATGCTGGATCAGAAACTAGACAGTATCAGGCAGGAGGATACAAAGACCGATTTTTAGCAGTAACAATTCGATGCTATGTAAAGCAGGAAAACGCAGCACTTGCATTAGATAGATTAATAGAAGATGTTGAAACGGTTCTTGAAGATAACGGTAGCTTGCAGTATTTAGATAGACAAAATGTTCTTCAACAGATTCAGCAAATTACCATTGTCAGCATTGATACAGATGAAGGTTCGTTAGAGCCTCTAGGAGTTGGAGAGATACTCATAGAAGTTCGATACTAGGGAAAAACTGGCAGGAACAAAAGTTCACTTCCATGTCTTTTCAAGAAAATAGGAGAAAATTATGTCAGACAATTTATATTTTAGTAGAGATACGAAAGTATATATCGAAATTCTCGCGGCTAATAACAGTACTTCTGGTAGTGTTATATGGGAAGTTCCCGTACTGGAGGGATACTCCTTTAGCCAAGCTCAAAATGCTACTGAAATTACACTGTCAGAGATGGAATCTTCTACCGGTGTAAGTAGACGTGGACGACGAAACTTTAATGATTCATATGCTCCCGCAGAGTGGAGCTTTAGTACTTATGTGCGACCTTTTGCTTCTAGCGGATTTGACTCTTCAAACGTACATGCTGTAGAAGAAGTACTTTGGGGACTCTTTAACGGAAAAGCATATTGGGACAATACTGCAAATGAGTTTAAATCTGCAGCAAGTGGAACAGCATATTCAGCACATAGTGGAACTACTGCTGTTTTTGACCTTGCTCAGTCGAATACTGCGGCTCTTGGAGAAGCAAATATTTATTTTGCACTTGGTGCAAATACTGCATCTACTCATACTGATAATGTTGCATCAGGCAGTGCTCAAACTGGCACTACAATTACTCTTGACGGAGCCGTTGCAGTAGCAAATACAATTGCAGCTGGAGATGTAATGCTCTTTACAGGAGATAGTTCAGGAGTAACTGAGACTGCCACTGTAGTAACAGGAAATACAGCTGGTGGAACTCAAATTACTATTGCAGCTGCACAGGGTGGCGGTATTGCAGGTGGCGGAGCTGTTACTTTTCAAAGAGCAGTAACGTACAAACTTGAAAATTGTGTTGTAAACGAAGCTTCAATTGATTTTGATGTTGATGGTATTGCACAAATTAACTGGTCAGGTCTTGGTAAAATAATTTCAGAAGCAATTATTCCAACTCCGACTATAACTGCAGGAATTAGTTTAACAAGCAATTATATTCGTAATCGTCTTACGCAACTTACAATTACGCCTGCTGATACAACAACTTTTGCAAGTTCTTATACTGCTACACTTACTGGTGGAAATGTTACTTTGTCTAATAATATTGAATACTTGACTCCAGTAACACTTGGTGAAGTAAACCAACCTTTTGCAGCAGTAGCAGGAAGTAGAAATGTTGGTGGAAACTTTACATGTTATCTAAATACAGGTAATGATGGTAGTGCTGACTTGTTCAGGGATCTTATCGATGCAAATACTGTTATTACAAACAACTTTGACTTAAAGTTTGGAATCGGAGGAGCTGCTGGAGGTAGTGGCCCACGTCTTGAAATCCACTGCCCAACTTCCCATATTGAACTTCCAACACACAGTATTGAAGATGTAATTTCATTGGATACTACATTTGCGGCTCTTCCCTCCACCATTTCTGGAGCAGACGACGCAACGTTAACCTATAGAGTATAGAACTTAAAAATATTTCTTGACTTTTTTGTTTAAATAAAATATACTATGTAGTAGAAAATATAAAAGCGGGGGCTAAGTACCCCCGCTTCACCACTTAAATTTGAAAGGATCCTATGTTATGAGCGACACCCCTGTTTCTTTAGCGAGTTTAATGACTCCAAGTAAAACAATTTCAATTAATTTTCCCGGATATGAAGGTTTCACTGTAGATTTATGTCATTTAGCACGAGAAGAGTTAATAAAGCTACGAAAAAGGTGTCTTACAACAAAGTTTAGTAAGAAAACTCGTCAGCCCGAAGAGTCATTGAACGAAGAAATATTTATTGTAGAGTATTGTAAAGCAGTTATTAAAGGTTGGTCAGGCTTTAAATATCGTTACCTAGAAGAGCTTCTTTTGGTAGATGTAGCAGCTTACGATCCGGATGATACCTTACTCTATTCTAAAGAGAATGCAGAGTTACTTATGAAGAACTCAACAGAGTTTGATACTTGGGTAACAGAGACAGTAGGTGATTTAGAAAATTTTACTGGGAACAAGTAGGAGAAGTACAAACTCTACTTGAAAAATTAGTAAAGCAAACTACTAGTAAAATAGATGTAGATAAATACTTACTTATATGTGAACAGCTCGGAGAGGAGCCAGATCCCGAAAGAATGCCACTCGAACCTGCCGATTTTCCTGCAGAAGTTCAAGTGGCATTTTTTATATTTGCACTTTTATCTGATCGCTGGGAAGGAATGTCGGGATCCTACTTAGGAAAAGACTGGACATGTTTAAATGATATATTTGACTTATATGAAGTTGAAGATCGACGAGAAGTATTTTATTTTATGAAAATGTACGAAAGTTTAATCGTTCAAAAACGAGCAGAGGAGCAAGAATCGCAAAGAAAAGCAGCTGAAAAGAAATCGGCAGGGAGTGGCAAGAATTATACTCATAATGTGAAAGGCTAATGGCGAAGAGTAAAATTGGAGTTGATTTTATAATCGATGACAAAGGTAATATACGAAAACTTGGAGATGCTGCCGAAAAAACCGGTCGAAAGGTAGGTAAGCTGGGCGAGAATTCTCGTACTGCCGATAGAAATATAAAAGGCGTTGCTTCCGCATCTGCAAATGCTACAAAAAACTTTTCAAAAATGGGACAAGGCATGGGTGGTCTTGTTGGTTTGTATGCAACTTTTGCTGCAAACGTATTTGCTCTAACAGCAGTTTTTGGTTTTCTAAAAGATATTGGTGACTTAGCCGCACTTGAACGTGGGCAAGCTGCTTATGCTTTAAATACCGGTACAAATATGAAGTTTTTAGCAAACAGTATAAAAGAAGCTACTGGAAGTATCATAAGCTTTCGTGAAGCTTCTCAAGCTGCTGCAATCGGTACGGCAGCTGGATTAACTCAAACACAACTCAAAGAAATTGCAACTCTTGCAAAAAATGCTTCCATAACCTTAGGGCGAGATTTAACAGATTCTTTTAATCGTCTTACTCGTGGTATTATCAAAGCAGAGCCAGAACTTTTGGATGAATTGGGTATTATAATTCGTCTTGATCGAGTGATGAAAGAGTATGCTGCATCAATAGGTGTAACAGTAACAGAGCTAACACAATTTGAAAGAAGTCAAGCTGTTGCAAATGCTGTTCTTACTCAAGGAGGAGATAAGTTTCAAGACATGGGAGATAATGTTAATGAAACATCAAAAGCTTTAGAAGCTCTAAATGAATTATTGGATGAAGTTAAAAGAAAACTTGCTCCTGTAACTGAAAGTGTTGCAAAAGGACTAACAGATGCACTTAAAAGTGCTGAAGCTAGCACTGTAAGTTTTGGTGACGTAGTTGGAGCATTGTTTGGAGGAGGTGTACTAGCAACGATGTTTGGAAATTTTTTCTCATCAGCTTCAGAAAAGGTTGGACAAGGCGGAAAAAAGATATCAGAAAAACTTAAGGATCTATTTACAAATTCAGGCAGAAGTCTCCTTGGTGGTGCAAAAAGGCTTGTTCTAAGTGGTCTAGCAACAATATTTAGAACCTTTACAGCGAGAGTCACTGCAGGAGTATTGATTATGGACGCAGTTCTAGGCACAAAGATGATAGAGAAACTTACAGCAATTTTCAAGATGACAGACGAAGAAAAACAAAAACAAAATATATTTGCGGAGCAAAATGATAATGTTGATGCCTTAGTAGCTAACATGGAAACTTATCATGAAATGGGTCTCAAACCTGTTAATCGAACACTTCAAGATATGCTAGTACGATACAAGGCTCTTGCAGAAACAGATTTTAAAAATGTTGAGGATCTTGCAAAAGATTTTAGGGCAGGAAAAGTTCTTAGTTCCGTGGAGGAGCAAGATGACTTTGGCAGGACAGGCAGAACCATCACAACTTATGGTTTTGCCGGAGGATCAGAGGATATAGACCATAATAACGACCTTCTAAAACTGATGAATATCGAGTTAAGTATTGCTCGCAATACTATAAGCCAAATGACCTTATTAAAAGACAAAATAGGCATGGAAACAGGAGCTGCCAGAGATTTAGAAAGAGCAACCATTACTTTAGGACAGATGGATGAGTTAATGGAAAGAATAAATACAAATAAAGATTTTACAGATATTGCTGGGATGAATAAATTTAATAGTGCATTTCGTGAGTTCGGTTTAACAGTAGGCATGCTTAGACAAGATATGGAGAACTTACAGGATTCAACTATTGTAGCAACACAAAAAGTTAGTCAAGGCTTAATTGAGCAAGCAGAAGCTTTTGATAAGATAATGCAAGCACAAGGAGGCGCTGCTTCTGTATTTGATAAAACTCAAACACTTATAAGTACTAATATTAGGCTATTAAAAGACGCAGAAGCTATTGCTGGTGGAGATGGACTATCTAAAGGCAGAGCAGCTTTTGGACTTAGTGAAAGCGAATTTGCCAGTACAGCAAAAATTCTTGGAGATTTACAAGTTGAATCAATGAGCGGAGCAAAGATACTTGAAGCTTTAGCAAATAGATCTCTTGAGATAAAATCTCGTGAAGAAGCAATTAATATAAATGTTTTAAAAGCGCAAGAAGCGCAAGTAATTGCCTTAGGGAAAGCTATGACTTTTGAAAAAGCAAGAGTTCAAGCACAATCAAGTTATGATATAGCTAAGGCAAAAGAACTTAAATTAGTAGCTCAAATTGCTCAGGAGGAAGATGCACAGTTTGCATTAAGCGGAACAAGAACAAATTCAAAAATTGAACAAATGAAAATTCAATTAAATTTATCAGAGGCACAAGTAGCTGAAGCACTAAAACTTTTAACGATAGAAAATAAAGAATCAGTTAAACTAGCAAGAAAAAATATTGATCAAATTAATTTTGACCAAAAAAGATTATCAATACTGGAGTCCATCGAATCTGTAGAACGTAGAATTGCTAAGATAAAAATTAATGACTTAAATAGAAGTATTGCCGAGGAAGAGAGAAAGAGAGCAAACGATATACAAGCAGTAGAACTATCAGGTAAAGGTGATGTTCAAAAACGATTTGCACTAGAAAAAATCAATCGAGAGGCAGATATAGCAGTACTTGAGAAAAGAAAATCAATAATCGAAGAAGAAAAACTAGCTAAACTTGACGCTCTTACGCGAGAAGAGGAAATGCTTACCTTAAAGTATGATTTGCAAATAAATGAGCTTGAGCTACTGAAAGAAACGAGGGATATAGAAACTACCAGAATAGCCGCAATCGAGCAGCTAATTACTAGATTACAAGATGCAAAAAAAGGTTTATCAGGTGACGATGGAACAATTGAAGGGCTAAAAGGTGATGTTAAAGACGATGCCGAGAGCAAGACAAAGGATATTGATAGTCAAATAGAGCGATCTAGAAAAGCACAAAGAGAGATTATGGATATAAATCAACTATCACAGTCTGCAACAAATTCTCTGGCAGATGGAATGGGTCAAGCATTGGGCGATTTAATGACAGGAACAAGTAGTTTTAAAGACGCATTTAAAAATATGGCTAAATCAGTTTTAGCTGACATAACACGAATGATTGCAAAGCAACTAGTTCTTCGTGCTCTTTTTGGTCCATCAGGACAAGGTGGCATCATGAGCATCTTCAGTAAAAAAGATGGAGGAATTATTCATGCTGCAAATGGTGGAATTTTTAAAACAGCACGAAATTATGAGTACGGAGGTGTAGCTCGTGGCCCCACTCGAGGGCATCCTGCTATTTTACACGGAACAGAAGCAGTTGTTCCACTACCAAATAATCGTGAAATACCGGTTGAAATGAAAGGTATGCCTGCACAGTCCGGTGATACTACGAATGTTTCCATAAATGTTAACTCTGATGGAAGCATGAGCACCTCAGGTGATCCTGGGCAGGGAGAAGCATTAGGTCAATTACTAGCACGTGCTGTTCAGCAAGAATTACAGAATCAAAAACGATCGGGTGGTATACTAAGCCCTAATGGAGTAGCATAATGGCGATAGGCTTTGTAACTTTAGACAGTGTAAATAGAATACCTGACAAAGGCATGAGAAAAAGCAGTAAGCCCAAAGTACTTTTAGCACAGTATGGAGATGGCTACGAGCTTCGAGTTCGAGATGGAATAAATAATGTAAATGAAATATATACTGTTAATTTTTCAAGAAGACCAAAAGCAGAAATTGACAAAATTATAGATTTTCTTGACTCAAAAGCAGGTACAGATAATTTTACTTTTACTGTACCTGATTCTGCAGCAGGAGGAGGTGAATTAGCAATTAAGGTAGTTTGTGACACATATTCTCATGTATTTGATTATGATGAATACTGGAGCGCAACTGCAACATTTAGAAGAGTTTTTGAGCCATGACAAACAATGTAATAGCAAGTGACTTACAAAAGCAAGATGCAGGAGGAGCAGGTTCAGAGTTAGTAGAGCTTTTTATTTTAGAACTTCCAGATCATCTTTCTACAGAATTTAGTCGTATTTATTTTCATGCGGGAACTCTTGATTCTGGAGGTAGTCATGGAAGCGTAACTTTTAGAGATCGTGAACAAGATCCTTTGACGGGAAACTACGAACTTCGAACATATATTCCGTTACCTATGAATATCACAGGAATTGCCTCAGAAGCAGAAGGAGTAACTCCAAGACCAAGTTTAACAGTTGCAAATTTAAGTAATATATTTCGTGGAGCACTTGGTGAATACTCAAACGAAGACTTAATTCGATGCAAAATTATACGAAGAAGAACTTTTAAAGATCAGTTGGCTACTGGTAGTAACACAGCTCCTCCAATAGAGTTTCCAGTTCATAGTTATAAAATTGATAGAATAAGTAGCGAAACTGCAGAATTAGTTGCTTATGAGTTAGTTGCACCTTACGATTTAGAAGGAATAACACTTCCTCGTCGAGAAATTATTGGCAAGTACTGTTCATGGATTTATCAAGGATTTAATCATACGCCTCGAAAAGGAGCTTGTCATTGGGAATTAGATGGATTATATCGTGATATAGTACAACGGCAAATTCAGACTATTACTGAGAGTACGTCACCTGATCAGTATGTAATTGCTGTAGGAAATAATCACGGCTTTGCCGCTAATCAGTATGTAACATTTGGACGTATAAATGGAGGCAGTAACTACTCTTTAAATGGAAAAGTGTTTGAAATTGAACAAACAACAAATACAGAAATTAAAATTCCAATTATTGATGTTGATGGAACAACACATAGTTTTGCAAGTGTTCCTGCACATATTGCTGATACGGGATTTATTCGACTAAATTCTACAACAGGTACTCTTCATAATTTTTATTTTGACAAAGATGATACTCCTCTTGTTGCTGCAAGTTTATTTGGCAATAACGTTGTTGGAGATGTAAAGTATATTGATTGGAATGCAAGTCAAACATATAGTAGTGGTCGAGACAATGATACAGAGCCTGCATATGCAAGAACTGGCTCTGCAGGAGCTTATTCGTACTGGAGAAGTAGAGATAATGCGAATACAAATAATGACCCTTTAACAAATGCAGGAAAGCCTTATTGGACCCAAGTTTTTGTTTGGTCAGAGTGGCAGAAAGCACAAACAATTGCAGTAGGAGATTATAAAAGATTTGGACTAAGAATAAGCAGAAAATTAATAACTACAGGAAAAAAATATAGAACACTACCTGTTGATGAAAGTCAAGACGCTACTAATTATTCAAGTATTGGCGGAGATAATGCACCTTATGCTGAGTGGACATGTACTGGAAATAGTACTGCAATTGCTGCTCTCAGCGGAGATGGAACGGTAGAAGAATTAGACCATAGAACAGTTTGGATAGCAACCATTGCACATACAAGTAGTTTTACAAACTTACCGAAAAATAGCAGTAGATATTGGAGCCGTGGAGATATTTGTGGAAAAACATTAAGATCTTGTAAAATTAGATATGGTGCCATTCCTCAATATAGAGGCTCTAGTCATCAAGCACCTTCGTCAGAAGTTTATAATCAAGCAGCATTACCTTTTGGAGCATATCCTGCAGCGATCAAATTTAAATGATTAAATTTATTACAGATATAGAAGAACATTTTAGAGAAGAGTATCCTCGTGAGGGTTGTGGTCTTTTGGTTGTAGAAAAAGGAAAGTTAAAATGGATTCCTTGTAAAAATAAAGCAGAAGAAAAAGAAAATTTTATTTTTGACTCAAAAGAGTATATTTCAATAGCAAAGCAGTATGATATTACAGGAATTGTACATAGTCATCCAGATTCCTCTCCAGAGCCTAGTCAGGTAGATATTGATAACTGTAATGCTCTAGGAATACCTTATTACATATTTAGTTATCCGGAAATGGAAATGTATTTACTTCATCCAGATAAAAAAGAAAAACCTTTGTATGGAAGAGAGTATAAATTTGGAGTTCAAGATTGTTTTGAAGCAGTAAGAGACTATTATATGTCTACAGGATTAGTTGTTAATCCTAGATTAGCATTTGAAGATAATTGGTGGACTAAAAATTTGGATTATTTTACTGACTATATTAATGAATGGAGTTTTGAAAAAGTTCAAGATAATATGAAAGAGAATGATATGTTACTTTTCAATGTATACTCAATGGTTCCAAATCATTGTGGAGTATATATTGGAAATGATTTATTTTACCATCATGCAGCAAATCGTCTTTCCTGCAGAGAAAATTTATATCCAACTTGGCACAAGTATATAACAGGAGTTTATCGATATGCAGTGTAATATTTACTTACAAGGTAATCTAGGAGAGCGTTTTGGTTCTTGCTATTCTGTAAATGCAAATAATTATTTAGATTTTATAAAATGTATACAAGCAAATGAACCTTCATTTAGAAATTATTTAATCGAGTGCGCAGAAAAAGGAATTAATTTTGCATGGGAAACGGACGATGGCGAGTATCTTTCCGAAGAAGATGTTGCAATGAACAAAGATCTTAAAAATATTACTCTTTTTATTGTTCCTGCCGGAAGCTCAGGAGCAGTAAAAGCAGTTGTAGGTGCTGCTATGATGGTTGCAGGTCTTATTATAGGCGGAACATTGGGAAAAGTTATATTAGTAGTTGGTACAATATTAGCTAATTATGGTATGGCTGAAATGATGATGCCAGATCCGGCAGTTGATGATGAAGAAGAAAATAGAAATTATCTTTTTGATGGTGGTCAACAAAATATTAAAGAGGGAGCACCTGTTCCAGTATTGTATGGTAATTTACGAGTGCCAGGACTGCCCTTATCAGTAGATGCATCTTTTGAAGGTGCTGCAACACAGGGAACAACAGGAAATAGTGGTCAGAATAAAATGGCGGCAGTAAATCCGTTAAATGATATTGATATGATTCTTTATGAGAGAGTATAGATAAGATGACTGAAACAAGAGAAATTGAATTTATAGATCAGAGGATTGGAACACAGTCGCAAGACGTTGTCGTCACGGATTTAATTTCAGAAGGAGAAATAGAAGGTCTTGCTCAGGCAGAAGCATCTATCTTTTTAAACGATGATAGATTAATTCCAGGAAATAATTTTGGACGGCGAACACCAAGCGGGCCAGTTCGATTTGAAGGAACTGACGATACAAAAGTAACATTAACTTCTGGTTCCTCTAATGTTTCCATGTCAAACATTCCAGATGATACTCTTGCGGTTATTGTTGGAGAAAATAAAACTACCTTTCTTGTTGCAAACGGAGCACATGGCTCTGCAGCAAATATTACCATTTACCCATGTAACCCCGACAGCGGTGAACACACTATAACAACCTCTTCGTCTTTCTTTACGACTGATATGATAAGTCCAATAAACCCTGCAAATAATGGTGACGGTGTAAAACCTGAACTTATTTCACCTATTGAAATTAATTATAAACTTACAGGTACAGAGGGAGAAACAGAACGATATGTAGGTCGAATACTTTCAGTAGAAAGCAGTACACGAGCTACTTGGGTAGCTGGCCTATATGATGCACCAGCTACAGATTTAGGAAAAAAGGACGGTTTTACTTATAACATTCGTGCTGATGCTGTTTTAAAAATAACATCTAATGGTCGAGCAGGAGCGGGTACAGGTTTAGAGTCTGGCAAAGTAACTAGATATATCGATAAGTCTTATAATACTACAGAACAGGATGTAAAGGATGGACGTCTTCTAAGCGGATATGTTCGATATATGGGAGATAATGCAGGCTCTCCTTATGCAAAAGCTAATGTTACCTCTATTGCGATTCCTACAGAAGTAGATGGTGACGAATATTACTCTATTAAATGGATAGGCTATTTTAAACCTGCAACAAGTGGATATTATCAATTTAAATCGCACAGCGATGATGGCAATGGAATGTGGATAGGGCAGCCTGCTCTTGAAGCGGCTGTTGCGACCAGTACCAGTCTTTCCCTACAATCTCACTTAATATTGGGTGGACTTCGTAATGGCCTTGGAAGCTATGGTGAGCAGGCGGAAGAAGAAAGTGTTCCCATAGACTTAAAAGCAGGAGTTTATTATCCGTTTGTAGTTATTTATACCCAAGGATCTAGAGACGATTTTTTTACTTGGAAATGGAGAAAAACAGGAGACAATAGCACAGGCCCAGATACTGCATACACAACTTTTGGAGGTACACAATTTTTTGCCCCAGCTAGTTATAAGTTAAATGAACTTACCTATTTTCAATTAGAAAGTAATTGGTCAGGAACTACTCAACAATGTAATTTTAGATTTTTTGAGCGTCCAAACCCTTCAAAAAGTGACTTAGAGTTAGACAATGTTGTTGGTGCAAAATATAGAAGTGTTGGAGTTGGCTTTAAACCTGGTACTCGGACGCAATCAAGACTTAATTGGGGAGGACCTGTTACAGATGCTATCTCTAAAAGACCTACTCTTGCAGTTGCTCTCACTCAGTCCACTTACTCTAGCCAGTCTGGTTCTGTCGCACCAAGTGTTATACAGGGACTTTCAAGTGATGGATTTAATTTAAGTTCAGCACAAATGAGAGAGATTGATGGGGTACGAATTAATATTTCTTACCCAAATGGATTATACGGAAGAGGTACAGATAACGAGTTAAAAGTTCAATTTGCTAGATATCACGTTAAAATAGCACTAAAAACAGAAAGTTCTGCAAATTTTGGTAATGAGTTACTTATTACAGATGAACTTGTTCATGCAGGAAGCGGAATTGATGGTGTGTCGTTTCAAATGACAATTCCGTTAAAACAATTCAGACCTTTTACAGACTTTAAAGTTATAATTGGTCGTATTACTCCTCATTCTGGAAGCGCTATTGGAACTAGTAGTGATGAAGTAGGTGATTCTGATAATGGAATGATAAATGCAAGTTCTGCTATTACAGGTGTTACTGCATATTTTACAGAACATTTAACTTATCCTTATACTGCATACGCAAGAATAGGATTTAATTCAAAAGACTTTGGCAAACTTCCAAAACGAACATATGAGTGTTTGGGTATGAAAGTACTTGTGCCCTCAAACTATATTACAGAACTAGAGTCAGGCAATGGAATACCTGAATATAGAAGAAATGTTACTACTGGCGACACAAACAGTACCCTCTATGTGCCTTGGGACGGAAATTTTAGAGACCAAAAAGTTTATACTGCAAATCCAGCATGGATTTATTACGACATACTATTAAATGATAGATATGGTCTAGGAGATTTTTTAGAGCAACAAGACATAGATAAATTCGCTTTATACAGAATTGCACGATACTGTGATGAAATGGTTCCTGATGGAAATGGTGGTACTGAACCCCGTTTTAGAGCAAATTTATACCTTACAAAAGCTTCAGATGCTTATAAAGTTCTTAAGGATATGGCTACTATTTTTAGAGGTCTTATTTATTTAATTGACGGTCAAGTTCATCCAGTTATTGATCAAGCAAAAGATCCAGTTTATAACTTTTCTAAAGCAAATGTTATTGACGGTAACTTTAGCTATCAAACAGCAGGTGACAAAACAAGAACAAATCAATTTTTAGTTACTTGGATTAATCCTGATAATAACTGGCAACGAGAAGTATTAATTGTAGAAGATAGAGATAATATCATAGAAACAGGTAGAGTTATTCGTCGACAAGCAGAAGCTTTTGGGTGTACAAGTCAAGGACAAGCAACTCGATTTGGACGATGGAAACTTTGGACAGCTCTTAATAATACAGAAGTTGTTTCATTTAGTACAGGAATTAATGCATCTTTTTTACGTCCAGGCGATATTATAAACATTCAAGATTCTGCACGCCATGGTACAAGATGGAGTGGACGATTAAAAAGTGGCTCAACAAAAACAACACTTTTATTAGACTCAGGAATTACTATTCGAGACGATAACGCATATACTTATACAGTAAGTACTGTTCATGTTCAGCCTGGAGCATTTCTTGCTCAAGATTCTGCTACAATTGCTGGAGTTACTTATAGTCGAGGAGACTTTATAGAAAAAGCATTTATTCCGGATTCAAGTGGTAATTATCCTTCAAGTTCTCAATCGCTTACTTTAGAAGAACATTCCTATAACGCAAAAGAGACACAAAACAGTACTGTTCCTTTAAATCTTAGCTGGTCTGAGCATACAAGAGTTGAGCAACAACCTTTAAATAAGAGTGGAATATCCTTCTCCGGTAGTCCTGCAGTTGCTACCCTAACTTCAATAACTGTTAGTAGCGATTTTGTTAATAATCCGGAAGCAGAAACAGTTTGGATAGTTTCAGAGAACTACTCAGGATCAGCCCCTACGACAGCTACAAAACCTTATAATATTATTGCAATAAGTGAAGATAGTAAAAATAATTTTTTAATACGAGCTGTAGAACATTATAACGAAAAATTTTCAACAATTGAAGAAAACTTTTCAACTGCAACGGATGATGGCTTGTATAGACCCCCTAGAGCAACTGATATTGTTCCTCCTCCCACTAATTTATCTCATCAAATAATACGAGGCACGAATGTAGCCTTGCGGCTATCTTGGACAAGACCCGTATATACTAATACTAAAAGTTTTAGTCTAACTGCTGCAGAAAATGGAATGATTTTTATAGATGACGAAGCGATCCATGCCAGTGTTTCGTCACTAGATTTGAAAATAGACCCTATAGTCGGAAAGTATTCTATTAGTTTAAGAACTAATTCAACCGAAAGTAATAATAGATCAGAAACTGTATATTATAATTTTATACTAACCGCCGATCAGCTACCTCAACCTACTATAGATACACCTACAGCAAATTTAATTCCAATAAACGGAAAATCAGATGCAGAGTTAGTGATTAATAGTGATTTGAATAGAATTGAGTTTGATCGAACAAGTTGGGAAGTTAGAACAACAAATGATAAAGTAGAACCAATTTCTAATACTACATTTACTACTACTAATTGGAGTCAAGATATTAGTGGACTACCAACTATTTCCACACCTACTTTTAGTAGTGATTTTGAACAAAGTGTACACTATTTAGTATTAGATCAAAGTTCTTCAACGGATAAATTAAAACTTATTAAATTTGATACTAGTCATCCAAATATTTCATTTTGGTTTGATGCAATTGATGGAGGTACAACAATAAGTGCTGGTTCAAGTCAAGCTTGGGGAGGTGTTGATACATATAGCAATGGGCAAAACGGTAACGGCACCAGAAATAGTGGAACAATAGTTGTTACAAAGGGAAGTACAACTGTAAAAGGGGATGCAAATAATATTTTTAATTCTAGCTATGGTGGTTCAGCTTTTCTTACAGAGTTACAGCCGGGAGATATTATAAAAAGAGCATGGCAACCTCATGGCTCTTCTGGAGATCTTTTTACAAATTATGTTGTTGGTAAAGTGGCAAAAATTAATTCAAATGATTCATTAGAGCTAGAAAGTCCTGCACTTGTTGTAACAAGTGGTTTTTCGTTTTATCAGCGAATAAAATATCGCCCAGATACAAAGAAAGATTTAATTATTGCAGCAGTTTGGAAAGAATCTACAGGCTATAAATTTAAATCCTTTTTAACAGCCCAGGATCAAGAAGCGCCTACTCCTCCAAAAGATTTAGGTCTTCGTCACTATTGGCCTTTAACAGGAGACGGAGAAAAAATTAGTCTATTAGACGCAGCACTAACAGGAAGTCCTGCGATAATTGGAGGAGGTAGAAAAGCAGGTGACTTAGTAACAATAACTATGGACAACTACTATGCTCTTGGTGATACGCGTCCAAATCCAGTATCAAATTCAGGTATAGGTTCCGGAGCAGTTCCAGATTATGGAATTGACACAAAAGATAGTATAACGGGCACTGGCTCTTATTTTACAAATCGCGAAAATGCTTTAAAATTAATTGGCGACTATTACATGGACTTAAATACTACAGATACAAGCGGTCCTGGAGTCAATGGTGCATGGGCTGCATTTATATGGTTTAAATCAACAACGGGGCAGTCAACTGGGCATTTAAATGCTGATATAATGAGTCGAGATGCCGCAAACTTTTGGGAAATTCAGTTAGATCAAAACAGTACTCCTCAAGGGCCGAATAGCAATCTTCAAGATTTAAAATTTTTCTCTGGAGGAGGAACCAGCAGTGCCAGCTCTTTAGCATTTACACTGTCAGATGAAGTTGTTTTACAGAAGTGGCATCATGTAGGAATGTCATATGACGGAACTACACTAAAATATTACTTAGATGGTAAAGTAAGAAATTCTTCTACAACTGCATATCAACCTCAAAGTGCTTCTGCAAGTTTAACAGTAGGAGGTTTAAATCATGATGGAGGAACTCCAGCTTCTTTTGCAACAGCAGTACAAGAATCTACTACACATAATTTTACAGGAAAACTAGAAGAGTTTAGGCTTTATAATCATGCACCCTCTGATGCC
>CENI01004792.1_pt1 | contig 19257 bp, 19 predicted proteins | sample 530161 | NCBI WGS metagenome assembly CENI01 (sample SAMEA2591107, study PRJEB7988) | marine metagenome | isolation source: saline water (ENVO:00002010), including | reverse complement strand
AGCAGTTGTGTTAGATGGTTCTAAAAATATTGGCACATTAGGTGCAGTGACTGCCACATCAATTGTATTAGGAAGTGCAGACATCAATGAAGCTGACCTAGAACAAATTGACGGATTAACAGCAGGCACAGTTACAGCTTCAAAAGCAGTGGTAGTCGATTCAGACAAAGATGCCGGCGACTTTAGAAACGTAACACTTTCTGGCACTTTACATTGCACAACACTTGATGTGAGAGAAATCGAATCAACAGACAGTTCAGTCATCACTGTTAACGAAGGCCTAGAAGTATTAGGCACACTGCAAGTAAATGAAATTGTTGCCAGTGATTCTTCCGAAGTTGTGATCAATAACTTGAGAACACAGGTGATCACAGCAAACGATTCAACAGAAATATTGGTTAATGATGCGATGCGTGTGTCAGGACTTATTACAGGAACTGCAACACAGGCACAATACGCTGACTTAGCTGAGATATTTCCAACAGACGATCTAGGCCTTGAGCCTGGCGATGTGGTCAAGTTTAGCGGTGAAAACAAAATTGCCAAAAGTGATCAAGAAGCACAGACATCAGTGGCAGGCGTTGTATCCACTGAACCAGGCTTCCTACTAAATGAAGGCGGCACTGGCGTAAAACTTGCTATGACAGGGCGTGTGCCATGTAAGATTCAAGGCATAATCGAAGCTGGAGATTTATTAGTGTCAGCAGGCAATGGCAGAGCAAAAGCACAATCAAATCCTGCTGTAGGCACTGTGATTGGTAAAGCAATTGAATCACACAACAGCACAGATGATGGTGTAATCAACATTATGATTACATTGATGTAATCATACAATTAAATCTAAAATAGTTTGAAGTTTTGTTTTTATTGTTTTATTCTGTAGAGTTTTTCTCACACCATCATGCAAAGGCATTGGCCAAGAATTAATTGACACCCAAGCATAACCTGAGTGTTCAGCATTTAATCTGGGCAAAAATTCCTGTTCTACTACACACACAAACGTATGAAACTTGAAGCGTGTGTCTTTGCTCACAAAAAGTTCTAAAGGTATTGTTTTTTGTATGGTTGGCTGAAATCCAATTTCTTCGACAATCTCTCTTTGCAATCCTTGCCATGGAGTTTCTGTTGCTACTGACTTGCCACCCACCATGCCCCAAGTGCCTTTTTGTTTGGCAGAACGATTGAGGAATAAAAATCGCTTGGTTGACTTGGCATAGAACAAACAGCCGCTGGCAGTGATTTGACTCATTGTATATTATTTTATACTCTAAAATTTAATAGACCAAGTGCCTGGCGCATAAAAACCTTCGTATGATTTCACCCAAAATCCTTGATCAGGTAACCACTTGAATTGAATACCAGTGGTTTCATTTGTGACATATTGTGTTTCTAGATAGGATGATGAATCAGAAAACAAAGTGTTTTCGTCTGCATCAAATCGTCTCACCCAATTGCCTGATGCATCTTTTTCAATGATGTCATTGGCTGAAGCAATTGTGGTGCCCCAGGCTTCTGCATAGTTGGGCACAGTGTCTGCTGACGGATTGCCATCATCGTCTGATGCTCTGGTATCAGTTTCAGATGCAGTCTTGCCATCTGTGTTTTTCTTATTGCCAATATCTTCTGTGATGAGATATCTAGTGCCAACAGGCGCTCCATCTGGATTAAATGTGAGTGGATTAATCACAGCATCAACAGAGTTCAAGGTGTTGGTTGGAATTGAATCTTGATCAACATCCAGCAGTAGACTGAATTGATCCTGCGGATCAATACTCACGGTGCCTGTGACATTTACAATTATGTCATCACCATTTACATCAGTGGTAGACTGTTGCAACTTGATGGTTGATAATCCATTTGTGATTGATTTGCTGTACAATGCCTCAAATCTGTGCCAATTGATTTTGTTACCAAACTGACTTTGTGATTGGAACACACGGTTTTCTCTGTTGTTAGCGTGTGTGGAATTACCCGCACGTTGTTCACCCAACAACGATATCCTATTGCCTAACACCAGTACCGCATAGTTGCCAGGCGTTACAGTTTGACGTGACAGCAAGTCAGTGCCTAGTATGCCGTCCACATCAACTTTGCCCGCATCTTCATCATATATGCTCATGACAATTTTTTCAATGACACCAAGTTTTTTAAGTTTAGCAGGCGGTGAAATAAAGATTGGTGTTCTGAATGTGAGAGTGGCGACATCAATATCGTCAGCTACTCCTTGTGGAATTGCTCGTGATGTAAAGTTTACATTTGTGAGTTCAACAAATGACAGTGAAGTCCAATCAAGATAGTTGTCTGTGGTTTGTAGTTCCAGTGCTGGATTGAACAGCACAAGGATTTGCTCTAGCATCTGTAATTTTTGATCTGTGTTGGTGCTGAAAATGTCTGCGTTAAACGTCAACTCAAAAGGTGTAGGCATGATTCTTTCAATGGTGTGTGATTGACCTGGTGCACCTGTATAAGCATTTGCCGTTGGATCAAACTCTCTTTCACGTATGTGCTTTTTGTCTACGTGATAAGGATTGTACATCCTGTCTCTGTCATAACTCAAGTTGGTTATGTAGCATGATATTTGAGGCGCAGTGATCAATGTGTTTTCTGATCCTTTCTTGAGAATTTGTGCCACCTGTCTTGACATGTCTCCATACTTGACTGGCACTTGCAGTGTTTCTGATTCGCCTTTGGAATTTTTACCTGTGATGTAAGAAAAGTTTGACATCATACGAATAAACTGTAGAATGTATCTTCTTATTTGGGCGTCATAAAAATGTTCCATTCTAATTATCCGCCTTTGGTTTTAGTAGTTTGCTGAGGGAAACTCTTTCAGGTGTGGTGGACGAACCATCTGCTAATGTGGTCTGGGTTGTGTTGTTGATAAAGCCACTTTTTTGTGTTTCTTTTGTATCTGTGTTTGTCATTGTTTGTCTTACATCATCTTCTATTTTCACAAATCTTCTGCCATCAAATCTGAATAACCTGTTTGGCGAATAGTCTGTTCTCAACACAAACATTCCTTCCACAGGATTACGTGGAAATTTGGTTGACGCTGTGAAAGTTTCACCATTGGCTGGTATGCCATCTCCTGTGAGATATCCTTCGATATAACCATTGGTTTGTGGATTAGCAAAAATTTTATCTACACTTAGGTGACCAGTGTCTGTGTTCACATCTGAGTCAACAGTGACCAATGCCACACGTCCATCTTCTTCGGTTGGCATCACATATAATTGTTTGGTATTGTAACCAGACTTTGGTGCATCTTGTTCTGCTTGATCAACAATTGCTTCGTTGATTTCTAAATCTTTATCTCTAGTCTTTTGATGTGTGTTTTCATCTTTGTCGCCCAGTATGTCTCTAAACTCTTGTGCATCTGTGATGCCTTTCACTCTCACTCTGTATAAATGTGGCCACCAAGTTTTGGAAAATCCTTCAGCCGCTCTTACCACATCATCCACCACATAGTAGCGTTTAAGCGTTTCGGTGTCATTGGTATCCAAAGAATAATCATCTACAAGATGAGGTAATTCAATGACATCACCTGCCATAATTTTTCTACCCAGTGCTTCAACAATATCACGTATGTGAAAAGTCATAAACAGTTGATCATTTTGTAGAAACAATCCGAACTGCGATAAGTCAAAGTCTATGTCTGACACATTGTAGATCACACGAGCGTGATAAACATCTGGATCATATTTGCGATCTCTGTTTTCTAGGAACAAAAGATCTTGTATGGCCAACTCATCTTGTGTGTCACCTGTGCGTTGTGGTTGTGTGATGTCATTTGTGTCGCCTTGTTGATTAGGTGAAACATATTTGTGTATGTAGGCGTCTGTACCGCCCACTTGAAACATCTCGCCCACGTTGCGATCGATGAAATTAAAATCATTTCCCTTTTCAGGTTTGAATAATGAGAGTCTTGGCATTTTACATATTTATGGTGTTAAATACACACATGCCAGACACAGGACTATCTTCTACTACAAATGCTCAAATCAACACCGCCAAACAGGAAATCTTTGATTATGTAAGACTACGACTAGGTGACGGCATGATTGAAGTTGAACTTGATCCTGCACACTACGAAATGGCATTCACCACTGCTGTGGACAAGTTCAGACAAAGATCATCCAATTCAGTAGAAGAATCATATGGATTTTTAGAACTGCAAAAAGACCAAACTTCATACACTCTGCCAGCAGAAGTGATCAATGTAACCAGAATTTACAGAAGAACTGTGGGAGGTGCTTCATCATCAGAAGGTGGCACTGCATTTGATCCATTCGAATTGGCCTATACCAACGTGTATCTACTACAGACAGGCAGAATAGGCGGATTGGCCACATATGATATGTTTGCTGGATATCAAGAGTTGGTTGCTCGTATGTTTGGAGGATTCATCAACTTCAAGTTTGATCAACCCACCAGACGTTTACAAATATTTAGAAGGCAGAGATCAAAAGAAGTTGTGCTAATTGAACAGTACAATTATCGTCCTGACTTTATATTACTGAGTGACATCTATGCAAAACCGTGGATTAGAGAATACACATTAGCAATTAGCAAATTTACTTTGGGCGAAGCAAGATCAAAATTTCAAACCATTGCAGGTCCACAAGGTGGCACCGGCCTCAATGGTGATGCTCTTAAGAATGAAGGCCTCAATGAAATGCAGAAGTTGGAACAAGAAATTGGCAACTATGCAGAAGGCGGCACACCTTTATCTTTTACTATCGGTTAGATTATGAAAGACATTTTTTTTACCTGGCAAGGTGGGGAAGGTGGAGATTTTATATTGTCTTGCCTAAATTATTTTGTTACAAAGCAATTGCCAATATTTGATTCTAATACTAGGTGTGAACAACCACCTGATATTTTGCACGATGATTGGAAATTTTATAAAAGTCACAAACTATGGCTGGACCACAATTTTGCAAATAGCAGATTGCCCAATGTAGTATTGATAACAAACCCTAATCAGCAATACTTTTACAAAAAGAAGATAGTCAAAATGTTTCAGTTTTATGATAATTTTATGACCGGAATATCGGCTCTCGATAAAAAAGTTTCAAAGTTTTTAAAAGATAAAAATTTTAAACAAGTCTATTTTTATTCATACCAATCATTTCTTGCATCACATCAAACATATATTGAAAAAACCATGCACACAATCAAAGATTTACATTATACTGAAATCGAAACAGAAATGAAAACCTTTGAAGACGTTAAAAACACAATTGAGCATATTTTATCATTCCTAAACTTAGATTATACAATTGACGAAAACTTAACACAAAACATAGAAACATTTTTATACAGGCAACAGAGTTTGATTCCAAGTGAGCATTGGCCACATCTGTCTTATTGACTTTAGATCAGATTATCTGTATAATTGTTTAAATGATCATAGGCATATGTGGACTTATAGGCTCTGGCAAAGGCACAGTGGCTGACTATCTCATAGATCAACACTCATTCCAAAAGATATCGTTTGCTGACAAACTTAAAGATGCTGTGGCAGAATTGTTTGATTGGCCTAGACCGATGCTGGAAGGCGTTACTCCACAATCACGTGGTTGGCGTGAACGTCCAGATGTGTTTTGGAGCAATGAACTTGGACGTGAAATAACTCCTAGGTATGTGCTACAGGTTTTTGGTACAGAGTGTATGCGACAGGGATTTTATGATGGCATATGGGTGAGTCTTGTGAAGAAAAAAATACAAGATAATCCAACAATTAATTGGGTGATTCCCGACACAAGGTTTCCAAATGAAGTTGATATGATTAAAACGATCGGAGGCTCGGTGTGGTGTGTCCAACGTGGTGATAATCCACAATGGTTCAACGAATACAAAAATAATAACGTAGAACCAAAAGATATACATCCATCAGAATGGGCATGGGCACATTCTAACTTTGATCATACCATAGTAAATGACAGCACAGTGGATGATCTACGCAGTGCGATTGCTGATAAAATTAATAGTCCGCGGTAAGATCGCCTTGGCGCCAGCCAGACTTTTTGGCATGCATTAACCTGTTACAGTTTGCACACACAGTTTTAAGATTTGATTGATTGTTGTTGTTCATGTTGGCATCAATGTAATACACATCCAATTGATAAGGATGCAATGCAGTGAAGCCACACATCTCACATGATTTCTTTTTGTTGTAACCTGCTCGTTGCCATGCTGGTGTTGTAATGGTCGAAGTGTTCGACTTTCTAATACACGAATCACATTTTTTTCTATAATAAACTTTATTGCCACGTCTGTAATTGTAGGCAGCTGGCTTGCTGTTGCATTCTTGACACAGGGGCCGCTTGTTTCCGTTTCCATTATACACGCATATATTTATGTATACCTTTTTGGTGCTCTTTAAAATGATTGTAATAATCAGCCCACAAGTGGTAAATATTTCTAACAAGGAGTAACGAACAAATGGCACTAATATCACCAGGAGTAGAGGTAACCGTAGTAGACGAATCATTTTACGTCCCCGGTATACCTGGAGCAGTCCCACTAGTAGTGGTTGCAACCGAACAAGACAAAACATCAGGAACTGGCACAGGCACAGCCTCCGGCACCCTGAGCACAAATTCAAATTCAATATTTTTAATTTCGTCACAAAGAGAATTAACACAAACATTTGGTAATCCAAGTTTTGTGACTGACGCATCAGGCACACCAATTCAGGGATCTGAATTGAATGAATACGGTCTCCAAGCTGCTTACTCCTTCTTGGGCATCGCGAACAGAGCCTTTGTGATCAGAGCCAATGTAGACACAGCAGAATTATCCGGATCAGCAGGCGCACCTGGTGGTAGACCTAATGACGGATTTTACTGGTGGGATCTTGCTTCATCATCTTTTGGAATTAAAGAGTGGAGTGAAGGCACACAATCATTCACAGTGAAAACACCAATCTTCATTACATCAACTGACGATGTGACAGGCAATGCGCCAAAGGCAACCAAAGGATCAATTGGTGATTATGCTGTGGTGGCAACAAACCCTTTCAATAGATTATACTACAAAACACGTTCAAACACATGGGTGCAGGTTGGATCAGCTTCATCTGCAACAAAAGATGCTTCATGGTCATCATCACACCCAACAATCAAAGGCACAGCAACTAATCCAACCCTACAAGATGGATCCATTACAATTAACGGCAATGATGTTGCAAGCCTTGGCCAAACTGTGACAGATGCGGCGGCAGCTATCAATGCAGCTGGCATCGCAGGCGTGGCAGCCGCGGCAGTGGACGGAAAACTTGAAATTTATGGTATAGCACAAGCATCAGGTGATGACTCATCCACAGCTGCTGTTGTATCCTCAATCATTATTGCTTCATTAGATGACTCAACAGTAAACGAACTCACTGCTTTAGGAATCACAGCAGGAAGATACAATGTGCCAAAACTATTCATTGGACAGCACACACAAGACCATGGTTTTAGAACAGCTGACACACTATCAAGACCATCAGGATCAGTGTTTATTCAAACAACTTCACCAAACGGTGGTGCAGATATTTCATTAAAAAAATATTCTGACACAGCAGGACAATTTGAAAGCGTTGATGCTCCAGTTTTTATCACACAAGAACAAGCATTACAACAACTTGACAAATCCGGCGGTGGAAAAAACTTAACCACTAACGATGTGTTTGTACAAGTTAACATTGGCGAATCAGAATGGGACGATTCAACACAAGATTCAGGCGAAATCGTAGACTATGTTGCATTCCAAAGAGCAGTTGGTGTTGGTTCAACCACACAAATTGTTTCAAACAAAATTGCAACCAAGTCAGCTGCTGTAGACAACGGTGACACAATAAGAATGGCAGAAACCATTTTAGATCCAGATACAACAGCTAACACAGCTGCAAATAAGTTAAACACCAAAACAGTAACAATTGGTGGCGACGATGCAGATGATTTTGTGGCTGCTATATCAGCTGCAGGCTTCCAACATATATCTGCAGAATATAATGCAACAACAAAAAGAATCACTGTATCACACGCACTTGGTGGCAACATCTACTTCACAGACACCAGCGGAACTGCGATGAGTGACTTAGGATTCAATGCAACATTTGCCAACGCATACGGTGGCAACTCTGATCTTACAGCAGAGAAAATTGCAAACCTATACGTTGCACCAGCAGGCGACAAAGATGACTTTTCAACATCCGATGATCAAACAGAAGCTAATAGAACTTTTGCTTTCTTGGCATCAAACTGGACACCAGTTGAGAACACTCCGGATTCAGGCACAACATACACAGCAATACAAAGTGTAAACGAGCCATCCAAAGATCCAGCAGACAACCAATTATGGTATCACACAACTGTTGACGAAGTTGATATACTAATACACAACGGAACAACATGGACTGGATATCAGAATGTTTCATCAGACGCTAGAGGATTTAATTTATCATCAACAGATCCAAAAGGTCCTATCATTTCAGCAAGTGAGCCAACAACACAATCAGATGGCACAGCACTTGTTGATGGAGACATTTGGGTAAGCACAGCAGATCTTGAAGAGTATCCAAATTTATACAGATATGATTCATCACAACCAGATGGACAAAATTTTGTTCAAATTGACAACACTGACCAAACATCACAAGATGGTATATTGTTTGCTGATTTCCGTTTCCATTCAGATGGAACAAAAGATGTTATCAACGAGGAAACATTAATCACAGACTTGTTAACTTCAACATATCTTGACATAGACAAGCCAGATCCAGCACTGTATCCAAAAGGTATGCTTGGATTTAACTTAAGAAGATCAGGTTATGCTGTGAAGAAGTTTAGAAAAAATTACTTCACAAGAACAAACTTTGCATCAACAACTGTGTATGCAACACTGCCAACTGAAAAGGATGCTTGGGTAAATGCATCTGGCTTAAAAACAGATGGTTCACCTTTCATGGGAAGAAAAGCACAGAGAAACGTTATTGTTGAAGCAATGAAATCAACTGTGGAATCAAGCACAGCACTAAGAGAAGAGCAGAGAGAGTTCAACTTACTTGCATGTCCTGGTTATCCAGAACTGATCACAAACTTAGAAACATTGAACGCAGACAGAAAAGAAACTGCATTTGTTATTGGTGATACTCCATTTAGATTAGAACCAAACTCAACAGCAGTCACAAACTATGCTAACAACACAGCAGGAGCTGCCGACAATGGCGAAGATGGATTGCTTACAACCAACGGATTCACAGGTGTCTATTATCCATCAGGATTTACAACAGACCTAGCAGGCGAATCAGTTGTTGTTCCAGCATCACACATGATGTTAAGAACAATTGCATTTAATGACCAAGTGGCATTTCCATGGTTTGCACCAGCAGGTGTAAGACGTGGTGCTATAGACAATGCTTCATCAGTTGGTTTTGTCAACTCAGAAGGTGAGTTCGAAACCACAGCAGTAGCAGAAGGTCTTAGAGATGCATTATACTCAGTAAACATCAACCCAATTTCATTTGTTACAGGTGCAGGATTAGTTGCATTTGGACAAAAGACAAGACAACTTACTGCTTCTGCACTAGACAGAATCAATGTTGCAAGACTTGTTGCGTTTACTAGATTACAATTAGATAAAATAGCAAGACCGTTTATCTTTGAGCCAAACGATGCACTTACAAGAAATGAAATAAGACAAGCAATTGAATCATTCTTGTTAGAACTTACAGCTCAAAGAGCACTGTTTGACTTTGCTGTTGTTTGTGATGAAACCAACAACACAGCGGCAAGAATAGACAGAAGCGAACTGTATGTTGATGTGGCAATTGAGCCAGTCAAAGCAGTTGAGTTTATCTTTATTCCAATCAGATTAAAGAACACCGGAGAAATAGCAGCTTCAGGCCTTTAAAGGTACAAGTTGAAAAAAGGAGAAACAAGTAGTAAATAACATTACTAGGAGAAAAATAAAATGGCAGTATCAACACTATCAAAATTTACAGTACCACTAGCAAGTGATCAATCATCAGCCTCACAAGGCTTATTGATGCCTAAATTACAGTATAGATTTAGAATCATACTTGAGAACTTTGGTATATCAACTCCTAGATCAGAACTCACCAAACAAGTTGTTGACGTGACTCGTCCAAACTTAACATTTGATCAAATCACATTAGATGCTTACAACTCAAGAGTGTATATGGCAGGAAAACACACATGGGATCCTATCACACTTAATGTAAGAGACGATGTTAACAACGAAGTTACAAAACTAACAGGTGAGCAACTACAAAAACAATTTGACTTTTTTGAACAATCATCTGCCGCATCAGGACAAGACTACAAATTTACAGGTAGAATTGAAATGCTTGATGGTGGTAATGGTGCTAACACTCCTACTGTGTTGGAAACCTATGAACTATATGGTTGTTATCTTGACAACGTGCAGTATGGCACACTTGCTTATGCAACATCAGAGCCTGTTCAGATTACAATGTCTATTAGATATGACAATGCAATCCAAACACCTAGAGGCACAGGCATAGGCACAGCAGTTGCAAGAACAATTTCAACAGCAGCTACAGGCGGCGGTATCTAATCAACTAACTGATGCTTTTTAAGTTTGGCAACAACCAAACTCTTGTTTCACAAATTAATGAAATATTTTTGTCTCTTAAAAAACAGAGAGGCGGTGTAAGTTCTGCCAAACCAAGACTTAAACTTGAATCAAGAGACTGTTTTGTATACACTGTGCATGACACACACATACACAATCAAATTAACGCTCTGCTAGGATGTGAACAATCATCCATACACGTGATGGAATATGGTGTAAATCAACACTTTCAATCATGGCACCAAGACAATTCTGGAAAAACAAATGATCACAGAAAAGTATCAATGTCTTTGCTACTCAACAACAATTTTCAAGGTGGAGAACTTGAATTCGAAACACAATCTGCCAATCTAATAAATGTTGGCGACTATGTTATATTCGACAGTATGATGCGACACAGAGTGACCAAAGTTACCCAAGGCACTAGAAAGACTCTTGTGTGTTGGGGACACGCATAATTTTATCACCATAAATATTACAAATGGTCTGGCGTAATAACTTTTTAAAACAATTGATTGGCGGAGACACCATGAAAGATTATCAGCATGCCGCCAGATTGTATACAGACCAAACATTTAGACTAGCACCAAAAAATAGGTTTTTATATCATGTAGTATTTGATATCAATCCATTGGCAGTAGGCAAATCAATCAATCAAACAGAACAACTTGAACTTGGCATGATTGTAAAACGCTGTGACTTGCCTTCATACAATTTCAATGTCGAACAAAAAAACAAATACAACTTCAAAACTTATGTGCAAACAGGCATACAATATCAGCCAGTGTCTATTGTGTTGCATGATGACATGGGCGATGTTGCAACGGCATTTTGGAAGTCATATTATCAACATTATATTGTAGACACTAATCAATCTGAAAGAGCATACAAAGCTGGTTACAATGATACTGGCGGAATGAAAAGATTTGGTCTTGACACAGGCAACAAAGAAAAGTTTTTTACTTCTATTTCTATTTTCCAATTAAGCAGAGGACTGTTTACAGAATATAAAATGATGAATCCAATTGTTAACGATTGGGCAAACGGATCAATGGACCAGGGAGATGGTGCAGGAGTAAACGAACATGCATTTTCTATCTCCTATTCAGGCGTGTTGATGCGTAATGGTGAGATAGGTGTTGATCCGGCAGGCTTTGCACAGTTTCATTATGATAAAACTCCATCTCCAAATTCAACAGGAGGGGATAGTGTATTTGGTGTGCTTGGCGGTATAACAAAAACAGCAAGTCTGTTAGGATCAGGCAACATATTCGGAGCTGGCTTGTCAGCACTTAACACATATGAAAAAATAAAATCAGGTAGAGCAACAAGGGGACTTAACGAGGAAATCATAGGCATAGCCAAAGACGCCATAAAAGCAGGCACAAACAACATTGGCGCTACCTCTAAGCCTGGTGTATCTTTTCCAAAAAATTTAAAACAAAAAAGAGCAAACGACAAACAGACTGTCAAAGCAGTGGGCCAAACCATTGTGTCTGATGAAAACATATTGCTGAATTCAACACAAGCAAAAATTTATCTCGAAAATAATTTTGATGCAAAACAAAAATTTGCAAAATTTACAAGTTTTAGAATTGATTCGAACTTAGACGTAAATGATGTAGACACTGAATGGAGTCAGTTGACTGAATCCGAACAAAATTCATATCTAAATAATGCTGGCAATATAATAGGAGTGCTTATCAACAGTGAGCAACTGAAGTATCAAGTGAATAGAAATGAATATCAAAAATTTGTAGAAGCTCCGCTTGCTGAACAAACAGTGGCCACAGTGAATCTTAACAATTCCGGTTCTGACAAAGGACTTTCAGCAAATACCTTGACAGGAGCAAAAGGTTACACATACTAATGGCTGAATACAGTGCAAACAACAGCAATGGGCAACTTGGTAATAGTTCTTCAGCAACCAGGACCCCTGTCAGCAATTTAGGTGTTGGAAGTTCTAACACTGAATCATTGGTCCAGTTTTTAAGCGGAATAGAAAGAGATCGCACAGAACTTAATGGAGCACAATATGATGCTGTGCAGGCATTTTTTAGTAATAGAGGTTACGCCGTTGAGTCCAGTAAGTCAATTGCTTATGTGTTAATGAAACAAGCCAAAGTTGATGGAGCCAATGTTTTTGATGTTATAGACACATTGCAAGGATCAACTGATCTTGAACTTTCGCAACTGGTAGCAGAAATATTGAATGCCTACAGATATAAAACTTCAGTGTTAGGGTTTAAAAATGATAGAACCACACAGAGTCATGTCACAAGAAACATAAAGGCATAAATGAACCGTTGGTCCCAAGGATTGTTCCAACCAAAAAATACAAACAAATATGTTGGTAAAAAAACACCAAAATATAGATCTTCTTGGGAGTTTGCATTTATGCGATTCTGCGACAACAATCCAGGAGTCATGCAATGGGCATCTGAATCAATACAAATTCCATACCGTAATCCTTTGAATGGTAAAAACACGATATATGTGCCTGATTTTTTTGTTGTGTATCAAGACAAGACAGGCAAAAGACAAGGTGAATTGATTGAAGTTAAACCAAATAATCAAGCCAAACTAGAAAGTGTAGGCAAAAATAAACAAAATCAAGCCGCATACATTGTGAATCGAGCCAAATGGGAAGCTGCCAACAAATGGGCCAAAGGAAAAGGTATTCGGTTTAGGGTGATCACTGAGAGCGATATCTTTAAATAAGATTATGCCAGTGGAATACATACAACTTACACGCTTGCAAAAACTAGAAATATTAGAAGCACAAGAAGTCACAAATGATAGAAGACAGGCTCGCAAGAAGAAACATGTAGCCAAACGCAAAGGGAGATTCGATTGCAGGACTGGGAGACCAGGCAAATCAAAATGACCAAAAAATTAGAAGATCTTTTCAACTTAGATGCAACTGAAGACACTGTAGAATCAATGAAAGATAAGATTGAACTTGAACAAGACTCAAAGGATGATAAACAAGCCAACGAAATGATACAACAAAAACTTGGACTAGACAAGATCGACGCAGCTTTACCACAAGTGGATGGACTGCAAGATGACAAAGAAATTGATTCATATGCAGAAGAATCCTTCAAAGCGTATCAAGATCTCATGGACTTAGGCATGAACATAGAGCCTAGATTAGCGGGTAGAATAATGGAGGTAGCATCTTCTATGATGGGCAATGCTATAAATGCCAAAAATTTAAAGGTTGATAAAAAACTTAAAATGATTGAATTACAACTTAAAAAAATGAAACTGGATCAAAATTCAGGAGATGACGAAGCAGTCACCGGCACAGGCACTGTGGTTGCAGATCGCAATGAACTTATAAAACAGATACTTGCATCTAAGAACAAAACTAAATAATACACTATGAAAACATTCAAAGAATATCTTGCAGAAGCAGTTAAAACTTACATGGCCCGCATCAAAGTTGCTGGCGAATTACCAGAAAATTTTGAAACAAATCTTAAAAATTACATGACAAAATACGAAACAGTTGAATTTAAAAAGGTTGCTTCAACACCAGTGCAAGAACATCCACATGAATTTACAAGACTCAAGAATGTTGAAGTCAGCATATTTGACGTTGAAACAGAATACCCTGTTGGCTATCAGCAGTTAGAATCAGTGTTGCAAGACGCATTTGGCATTGCTGGCGATCATATTAGAGTGAAACATCCAACAGATCCAACAGAAATTAAGCCTGAAGAAAAAGAGTATGAGCCTAAACTGACAGACGCTGAATACAAAGATGACACTGCGGCTGACAAGCCATTGTATGGTGACGAATACAACATGTCCATGTTTAAGGAACTTATGGCTGATCGCAAAACTCCTGATACGGAGTTTGACAATGAGGCAAACAAAGGCACTGGCGACATAATACAACCAAAAGAAGAATCTCCAAAAGATACATTTCACAAAGGCTTTGAACTGAAACAGTCAGATGGTTATTCAGGTTCTTCACTTACCAACCACTCCAAATAATAATCCGTAAATACAAGTATGGGACAGAGTCTTCAAGGTAATCTTACCAAAAAAGCACACGCAAAAATAAAATTTACTGAACAGCAGATTCTTGAACTTAATAAATGCATGGATCCAAAAACAGGTCCTCTATACTTTTGCAAAAATTATTGTATGATTCAACATCCAACTAAAGGCTCGATGAAGTTTGAAATGTACAAATATCAAGAAGGATTAGTTGCAACATATCACGACAACAGGTTTGCAATTGCAATGTTACCAAGACAAACAGGCAAAACAACTTGTGCCGCGGCATATCTTGTGTGGTATGCAATGTTTGTGCCTGATTCACAAATACTAATTGCCGCACATAAATTTACAGGCGCACAAGATATTATGAATAGAGTGCGTTATACATATGAAGCACTGCCTGATTTTCTAAGAGCAGGTGCATATTCTTACAATAGAAACACACTTGAATTCGACAACGGTTCAAGAATAAAAGCAACCACAACAACAGAAAACACAGGTAGAGGTATGTCTCTTTCTGTAATTTACTGTGATGAGTTTGCGTTTGTGCAACCGCCTAGCAAGGCATCTGAGTTTTGGACTTCATTGGCTCCAACACTGGCCACAGGTGGTAAGTGTATCATCACATCAACGCCCAACTCAGACGAAGATCAGTTTGCACTGATATGGAAAGAAGCTAACAAACGCATGGACGATTATGGCAACGAATTGGCTGTGGGCAAAAACGGATTTGCTCCATTCAGAGCATCATGGAGTGAACATCCTGAACGCACAGAAAAATGGGCACGTGAAGAAAGAGCAAGAATAGGAGAAGAAAGATTTAGACGTGAGCATGACTGCGAATTTTTGATATATGACGAAACATTGATCAAAGCAACTAAATTGGCAGACTTACAAGGCGTCGAACCAATGGAAAGACACGGCCATGTGCGGTGGTATAAAAAGATTCAAAAAAGCAAAGCATACATTGTGTCACTAGATCCATCCATGGGCACAGGTGGCGACTATGGTGCCATTCAGGTGTATGAATTACCCACTATGACTCAGGTTGCTGAATGGCAACACAATTCAACACCTATACAAGGACAAGTCAGGATCTTGAAAACAATCATTGACAAAATTAGCGAAGACTTAAAAGCTGATGGCATTGTGCAACCTGAAATATATTATTCAATTGAAAACAACTCTATAGGAGAAGCAGGATTAGTTGCTATATCTGACATTGGTGAAGAAAACATTCCCGGACAGATGTTGTCAGAAACCATTAAGAAAGGACATGTGCGTAGATTTAGAAAAGGTTACAACACCACACACAACTCCAAAATGAGTGCTTGTGCCAAACTTAAACAGATGGTTGAAAACGATTCTATGGTAATACAATCCAAGAATCTTGTGTCAGAACTTAAAAATTTTGTGGCATCTGGCAATTCCTTCAAAGCAAAACCCGGTGAGCATGACGATCTTGTGATGTCCACCATACTTGCTGTGCGTATGGCGTCAACAATATCATCTTGGGACCAAAAATTGTTCGAAAGACTGCGTGATTCTGAGGAAGAACTGATCATGCCCATGCCTATTGTGATGTCATAAATACTGTAATGGACCTCAATCTAGTTTCCCAAGATCTATTTGATGAATTAAAATCACGATACAGTCACCTTACAATTGGTGATGAAGAAGCAATGACCACAACAGATCCACAAGTGGCACGTTTTTTCAAGTTTGATTGGAACAATAACGCTGTCAGCATATCAATTGACGAAGAAAATTTGCGTTTGGTATACAACAAAGATCTTGCAAATGAACTAGATGAAGAAGGACAACAGTCATGGTATGATTTTGCACGCACTATGCGTGAATTTGCTGTGACCCATAATTTAGGATTCAAGCCACAAGACATTGAAAAAGTTGATTTAGAACAAGGAGACTTTGAATTCTTATCTCAAGTAAATACAGTGAAGGAAAGCACAATGCACGGCACATCAAAATCATCTTACAACAAACTAGACAAAACCAAAATGATCATTCGTCACAGCAAAGCAGTAGACGAAAGCATTCCTGGAGCAAGATCAAGAAACATTGATTGCATATTCATTGAAAATGCACAAGGTGAGCGTTTCCGTTTTCCTTTCAACTATCTACATGGTGCAAGAGCCATGCAGATGCACGTGGCCAAAGGCGGCAATCCATATGATGGCATTGGTGAATCCATTGTAGAACAAGTGGCCAACATTGCTTTATTGAGAAAATTCACATCATATGCCAACAAGATGAACATGGTCGACGAAAACACAGAACCATATCTCACAGGCGCTAATCAAAAAATTAAAGACACCAAAAAACTTTTAACAAGATTACAAAACAACAACACTTATGAATCAGCCACTGAGGAACTTGAAAGTGGCAACAAACTGCACGAAGATGATGTGCAACCATTGGTAAAGTTGTTCACCAAAGAAGTGTTTGATGAGGATTTGATCGAAGCATTCAAATTGTTGCCTGTTGTTGAATTTGATGACGAAGACAGCAAAGACAGAAAAGATATTATGACGCAGGCATCAACAGCATCAAGATATGCTGAGTATGTTGACAACTGGGTGTCAGATCCAAAATCAACATTGATTCTTAAAAAAGATGATTCCTATGATGCACTGCAAAACAATTTAAGATCACAACAAAAAGAGACTGATCTAAAATTAATGACCATACTGAGAGACATTGCTACAAGATTTATATCAGCAGATCCACAGGATGATTCTATTGTAAACTTTGCTTCAGACATGGAGTCACAGATTTCACAAGCAGGCGAATTGTTTGCCAAGCCAGATCCTGAAACAAAGAGATTGAAAGGCACTGCTATTAAATTGGCCAACAAGTATCTACAAGATATGAAACGTATTAAACAAGACGATGCCTACAAAGATGAAGTGAGAAAATCACCAGAGGACATCAAAGCATTTAAAAACATCAAAGGCCAGGATGTAGCAAAAGGCAAACTTGCCAAACAATACAAAAGAAAATACAAAGATGAGTCCGAACAGTTCGAAGCATGGGCAATAGCACAAACTGAAATGTTGGAGAGCACCCTAGATGAAGAAGACATTAAGCAGTCTGAATATCAAGATGCTTTTGCAAAACCACAGAAAAGTGCTGACACCAATAACATAATCAACCTCCATAGAAAATTAGCAGACATATAATGAATTTAAATGAATTTTTCCACACACTTGATTTACAAGTTAACGAAGAGATTCCATCAAGTGGAACATACATACACACACCGCAGAACTTGATTCTGAAACCAGATGGCGACAGCATATATGACGATGACAAAAATAATCCATCAGAGGTCAATGTATCAAAAATTGAAATTGGATTAGACAACGACGGCCCAGATAACATTTATCATTTTATGGGTGTGTATCATGATGCAGGCACTTGGGAACTTTACACAGACAACGGTATTACAAGACAGTTAGCAGAATATTTTGGTGTTAGAGATGGCGACATTGACTGGTCAGAACAGGGCGAGCAACAAGAAGATATGATGCATTTTGACATAGCATCTGATCAAATTGCTGGACAACTAATCACATCAATGAACAAAAAGTTCACAGCTGAAAGTGGCATCATGTACAGGGCAGGAGTGAAAAAATACGGCAAAGAAGGCATGAGGAAAATACAAAGTGCCGCGGGCAAAGGTGCAAGTGCAGAAGAAATTGGTGCTATCAAAGATAAGCACAATAAGAAAAAAGTAAAAGAACTGGATGATCTATTAAGATTATCAGGCATAAAATAATTCTTGACAGAATAAACAAGTTTGTGTATTATACAAACTACAGTGATACACACTAGGCAAACAAAAGGAGGCTTACATTATGGCAACACTGGCTGATATAAGAGCCAAACTCCAGGCTCAAAGTTCTAAACCACAAGGTGAAGGACAAATTGGAGACAACGCAATATATCCACATTGGAATATTCCCGAAAACACAGAAGCAGTACTTAGGTTCTTACCAGACAAGGATCCAAACAATACTTTTTTCTGGACTGAAAGAGCAATGATTAAACTGCCTTTCAATTCAATCAAAGGAGATGCAACATCAGGTCCTGTAATGGTGCAAATACCATGCATGGAAATGTATGGTGATGCATGTCCGATACTTGCAGAAGTAAGACAATGGTTCAAAGACAAATCATTAGAAGACTTAGGCAGGAAATATTGGAAGAAGCGTTCTTACATCTTCCAAGGATTTGTATCTACATCTCCACTACAAGAAGATGCACCAGAAAATCCAATTAGAAGATTTATCATTGGTCCACAGATCTTTAACATTATAAAGTCTGCATTAATGGATCCTGAGATGGAAGATCTTCCAACAGACTACACCAGAGGTGTTGACTTTAGAATCAACAAAACTACAAAAGGTGGTTATGCTGACTATTCAACATCAAAATGGTCAAGAAAAACTTCTCCATTGACTGAAGAACAAAACAAATCCATTGAAACACATGGTTTACACAATCTTGGTGACTTCCTTCCTAAGAAGCCAGGCGAAGTGGAAATTAAAGTGATGGAAGAAATGTTCCGAGCATCAGTGGATGGTGAGCCCTATGACGCAGAAAAGTATTCAC
>CENI01024042.1_pt1 | contig 19529 bp, 15 predicted proteins | sample 530161 | NCBI WGS metagenome assembly CENI01 (sample SAMEA2591107, study PRJEB7988) | marine metagenome | isolation source: saline water (ENVO:00002010), including | reverse complement strand
GATAAAAGAGAAATAGAAGCTATTATGTCATTAGCTAAAAAAATATTAGAAGAAAAAGATAAAAATTTAGCTACCGATAAAATAATTAGAGCATCAGAAGATTCTCATGATAGTTTCGCACAACCTAGAGTAGGGAATTGCGAGTGTTGTGATGACTGATACTATAATATTAGAGTTTTATAATCCAGCAGAGTTATTATTATTGAAATCAGCTTTAGTAAACTATAAGAAAGCACCATTCTTATCTAAGTCTGAAACAATTATATTAGATGAACTGTTAGGTAGAGTAAACAAGTTGTAAAATTAAAGCGGGAAAACGAGGTTATCGTTATATTAGTATATTAACTCACATTCATATAATAATCCCGCTTTAAATTTGGCCTACATACTATAAACAAATTAACATGAAAGGAATTCACACTCTTGAAAGTTTTTTGTAAATGTTTGGTTGGCACCAGTAGGCCAAAAGAATTTAAAAGGAAGAGGAATTAAGAATATCAGCCACCGAAAAAGAAAAGAAGGTACATACAAGGCACGAGGATAGCCCTAGAATCGATTATCTTACTCGAAGTCAGACCTCATGTCGTCTGTCATTTCAGACAGCTGCTCTTCAAGAATTTTATCTCTTTCGAGTCGATCTCTTTGCATAGTATGAACTTGATGTAATGGCATACCTGTCATAAAATCAACAGCCATAGCTGGAGACTCGTATGTTTTCTTTGCATCACGATACAATCTACCAAAAGGAAAATATGTTGCTAATTGATATTGTGTAAATGATTCAAAATCGTTATTCAATAAAGAACTTATAGGAGATATTACAAACCTACCTATAGGAGGTGTTACAATTTGTAATGGTGCTAATACTGGATGAGGATAAGAACTAAAAAAAGCTCGTTCACGTTCTTTGGGATCACCAAATAATAATTGTGCAGAGTCTTGCATCCATGACATTGGAGGTGATAATGCATATTCAAAAATACTTGCAACAAATACGTTAGCTAAAGCTAATGACATTAAATCAAATGTAAATTGTCTTTGGAATTTTTTACTTGCTTGATGCTCACTGTTCCATTGTGATTGTCTAGCACCTTTAAATAGTTTCATACGTCTACCTACACTATTCCAAGCATAAGGCTGGAACCTAGTAAGTACACGACCTAAAGAAGTGTTAGCAAAGTTAGGTCTAAAGGTAGCTTGATACATAAACTGAGAAGACAATACACCTTTTAATCCATAATCAATAAACACTGGACTATCAAAAGGCATTAAGTCAGACATTTGTTTACCCAATACATTTTGATGCATGTTAATATAATTAGCTAAGAATGCAGTACCACGTAGTTTACGTTCAGACCATTTCATAGGTAAAGCACCAAACTCTACTATTGGTATCTCTACTTTAAGATCTCTGGCTACTTCTCTTAATGTTTTACGTTGTTGTGTTTCGTATGCTTCTTGTGTTTCAATTCCTTTTGTACGTACGTTTCTATTCATACGAACAATAAACTCTTGCCAAAATTTAACAACACCTTTCTGTCCAAAGTTTCTGTCTAAGGATACCATGTCTAAAAACATTTGATCATATACACCAATAGACTCTAACCACATATCAATTTCTTTTCTGCTTTCAAAGTAATGTCTTTTTAATTTACCTGTAGATTCGTCTACAACTTTAAATGATGCATCTTTAAATATATTTTCTTTCATCCACATAGAATTGTTAGCTCGTCTAAATGATTTCCAACCTGTATCTGATATGGTATTAACGGTACCACCATATAAATTAGTAATAGCAGTTTTAGGGTGAGACAATAATGATAACAACTCAAACTTACCTTCAAGATCACTCAATGCTCTTATACGTTTCATAATTGTGTAACGTTCTTCCATTGGAGATTTAGGTAACGGACCAAATATTCTATTACCAAATAATTTATCTAGTCCTTTAAATAATTTAACAGCTGCTTCGTCTGAAGTGTAATGATACAGAGTACCATACTTACCAGTAGTGTTAACTTCTTCTGATAATTGCATAGCTCTTTCCATTCTTAATGCTTCAACTTCTTTAATAGCAGCATCAATATCTATTACACCTTCTTTTTTTGTTCCCTTAGTATGCTTAAACAATATGTGTTGTTGTTCAGTTGCACTTACTGATATAGCATGATCAAAATCCATTAACAAATCTTTTTCTCTGTCAAGTGTAAGCTTCATACCTTTTCGTTCTAATTTGTTTTTGATATATCTTTTAAACAAAGCTTGATCTTTTTGTTGTATACCATGTATGTTCAGTGCTCTGTAAGATGACATACCCATCATATTTACTGCTGCATTCCTCATATAATTAGACCAGTTCTTTACAAATTTCTCACCTTTATTTTTATAATCAAACCTACGTAAGATTATTTCAGTACGTAATCCTGCTAAGTTTGTTAAATGTGATTTAAAAAATCCAGCTTCATACATACGCAATGCATCTAAATCTTTTTTATAGTAAGGTACAAATTCATCTGCTCTAGACTTGGTCATTGATGCTGCATAATCACCGACATAACCATCGGTGTTTGGTCGTGTAAGTAAATCTAATACTTGTCGTTCTGATTCTACTTGTCCTGAAGTTGCTTCGTATTGAGTTGATCTTTCAAACTTAGCTGTTTCAGCTTCTCTATATAGATCTAATATTTCTTCAGTTGTTTTTTTACCGTATTGTTGTAACATTCTAAACTTCAATGGTAATCTTGATGGATCTTTTCTAGCTTCAACTATTCTATTTTCTACTCTGTCTTTTATAAACTTCTCAACTAGTGGTATGTTTTTCTTAATCATAGTGTGACCAAGTCTAGGCATATACCCCTCACGCACGTCTCCAATAAAGTGTTTACTGTAACCTGCTTTGTCTCGTTCCATCTCTACATATTTTTTTACTTTGTCTGCATCTTGTTTTTTTAATGGCTTATATACATCTATATCTTTGTAAGCAAATGCAACTCTGTCTTTAATTTCCATTTGATATTTTATATATCTGTAATCATTAGCACTTGGTAATGAAGTGTTAATAACTTCTCTACCTAAATTTTGTGTACGTTCAATGTGTCTAAATATAGCTGACACTCTGTCTTCTCTTATTAATCCATTTTTATCTAAGAACATTAAATCTAATTGTTGTTCTTCAAATCCTTTTTGTCCAGGTGCTATTATTTTTTTAGGCTTGTATTCACCTACAACAGTAATTACATCTTTACCTTTATGTTTTAATTTTTTAATTTTTAATCCAGGAACTTTAGCTTGTGATAGTAGTTTACCTAATTGTTGCCATCTACTTTTAATGTAGTAATCATTAATTCCTTTGTTACCTTTTATCATATCTGCTTTAATTACTTCTATTGTTTCTGCAGCTGATTTATATCTTGTTATACCTTCTCCACTTTTTTCACCAGGTAGCTTGTTAGAAGGTACAGGAAATTTTAAATCACCTAATTTTTCTACTTGTGCAATAGAGTCCATCATGTTTTCTTTTAATATCTTTCTTGATATCTCACCTTTTTCTCCAGTAGGATACCTACCATTATTGTATTCAATAGAGTGCCACGCTGCTTCTACTAATGTATTAACATGTTTGTTTAAATTTGGATCGTTAACACTTAACCATGAGTATGTACCAGTATGTTTCTTTTCAATAGCATTACTTTGTATACGTGTTAGCCCATCAAATCTATCTATGTTTAATCTTATTTGTTCTAATGAACTAGTAGGTAATACAACATTCATTGTTTTAGGTTTGTCTTGACCAAATTTATCTAGTATAGGTATAGCTCTTTTTTCATATTCCACTCTGTCAAAACCTTCTAATGTTTTACCTATAACTTCATAGTTTAAAGTTTGTTCTATCCATCCTGGCTTACGTTTTAATTCTCCAGTAACCTTATCTAATATACTTCTTGCACTAAACCTATCTTGTAATGCATCATTTAACATTTTTAAATCTTTAGTAGTTAACAGTTCTAATCTTTTACCTATACCTTCTGACCTAAATGTTAAATCTAAAAACAATTCTTCAAACCTTTCAATAGCAGAAGGATTTTTACGTAAGATTTCTTTTGTTCTTTTAATTTCTATATCAGCTGCTTCTGTTATAACTTTATTAGGATTTGTTTTACTTTGAGTCCAATCAAATTGAGGTAATGTTTCTATTAAATTATTTTCTAAGTTCTCAATAATGTCTCTAGTTTTATAAACTTTTTTATTTTTTGGAGCTGAAGTATTTGCTGGAGGTTTACCTTTACCAGTATTAGGATTGTATTGAAAACTAGGATTATCTTTCATTACTTCTATTGGTATATATTCAGGTTGATTTTTTTGAAAATCTCTAACTTGTAATTGAGCTTCATTTAATTGTAGTTTAGATGATATAGATTCTAAATTTTCTGATAACATAACTGTTAAGTCTTTAAAAAATTGTTTACGATTGTTATTATTTATAGCAATAGACTTAATTAAGAAGTGTCCGTCTGGTACATATTTATTAAATGCTGCATTCTTATTATAAAAAGCTTTCTTTAAATTGTTTTCGTTTCCATTCTTTAAATAAAACTCTATTTCTTTGTCCATCTTTAGACCTTGTTGAAATAAATCAACATGCATTTCTTCTTGAAACTTTGTTTTAGCAGGATCTATCATAGCTGTTTTAGTTAACAACCATGAATCCATAACTGATTCTATCTCTTTAAATATTTCAGGATATTTTTCTGCATACTGTTGTTTTAGGTTAGCTATATTTTGATTTATATCTTTAGGTTCTGCATTACGCTTACCACCTATTACAGTATCCATAGTTATAGAACTATTTTCTTGTAAGAATGATTTAATATTGTATGTAGTTCTTATAATATCTTTAACTATAAGTTCAGCTGTTTCACTACCATAAGGTATATCTTCTCTAGCCGACATACTGTTTATAAAATAATCAGACAATCTTAAACTTCTCCACATACCTTGGTATTCCATTAATTTGTTGTGTAATAAAGTAGGTTCTTTTATAAGTAATTTTAAATTTAATTTACTTTCTATGTCAGAGTTGTATGTATCTAATAGTCCAGCCTGTTTAAATAATTTATTATTAGCAACTAAATCTCTTAATCTTTGTACATATAAAGATGTAGCTTCGTATATTCCATAATTAGAAGCACCTAAATTTTTCTTAATTATTTCATTACCATAAAACTGAAAAGGATTTATTACAAAATTTGGATTATCAATAACTCCTTTAGCTAAAGTATAATAATAATTATTTGATTCTCCCCAGTCTCTTATATAGTTTTCTGCTATAGTAGTATAGTAATCTGGATTTAATTGTCCATTAGTTTTACCTTTATACAATACAGAGTGTACATCTTCTATAGATCTAAACACTCTTAGATTTTGCATAACTTCTCTGTAATCTTTCATGTTAGTGTTTACTGTTTTTCCACCTCTATAATGAGTACCTTGACCAATTATTTCAAAATAAGTATTAAACATTCTATTTAATATTACATCAGGTGTAGGCATAGTTGTAAAATTAGAAGAGTCAGCCATTAAATTTATAATTTGATAACTATCTTTTTGTAATTCTTTAGCCATTTGTTCTGACGTAAGCCTACCTTTACCAGGATAACTTGATTTTAATTTTACTAAAATAGGATTAGCATTAGCTTCGTTAGCTTGAATAGTAGATATCTCTCCATTGTTTTGTTGTATTAAATCTAATATGTTTTGCATTCTTACTGATCCATCTACTACATAACTAATATTTTGTTTACCTCTTCTAGCAGTTCTAGCAATATCGATACGAACGGCAGGGTCAAATAGATCTCTCATAATTTGTCCATCAAATTTTGAAGGAGCATACTCTTTAATTAAGTCTGCAAATATTCCAGAAGACTTTTCAAAACTAAATGTTTCTTTTGTAACTGGATCGTATAATTCATTTTCATATTTTTTAAATACTTCTTTAGTAGTTTTAGACATGTTCTGATACATGTTTACAGAGTCAGCATCTTTATCTGCACCACCTAAATAGTAATCGTTTTTAGATGTAGTAACTATACCATATCCTTTACGTTTTACAAATCCACGAAACTTTAATACTCTTACACCTCCGTTACCAGAGTTAGGAGACCTTACAATTATAAAATCTAATGCTTCTTTGTATGCAAATTTTTGTTCAGCAGTATAGTTAGATTTACTTTTTGGATCTACAGTGTCTTTATAAACTTCAAACACTGTTTCCAAAGTAAACTCTCCACCACCATCTTTCTTATCAAGCTTAACATTAACCATAAAGTCTTTACCAAAAGATTCGTGTAATAAAAAAGTGTCATCACGTAATGATGTTTTAAATAGTTGTTCTATTTCATTATCTCTTGGAGCTAATTTTGCAGTAGCACCGTACCTAGTATGAGGCTTTACTAATCTAGAAGTTCTATATCTTAACAACGTTCTGTTTATATAAGATATCATAGGCTGTGCTAACAATGCTGTAGGTTCGTAATCTACCTTGTTTAGTATGTCAGGTATCTGATACGTTTCTATACCATATACTTTTTTATCTACATAATCTGTAGACTCTTCTATTAATTTATGGTAATCTTGTTGACCTCTTTCCATTAAAGCTTTAATCATTTTTCTACCAAAAACAGTCCCAGCACCACTGTTAATACTTTCTTCTACAAGATCTAAACTTAACTCATCAATATCTTTTATTTGATATTCATCTCTTCCACTTTTAAAATATTCATCTCTAGCTTTTATAAACTCTTTGTTAACTACGTCTACACCTTTAATAGATGTTTCTATTAATTCAGAATAGTCTGCTTTAAAAGCTTCAGCATCTTTACCTAATTGATTTACATTTATCTTATCAAACATTTGTTTTAATAAAGGTAGGTTAGTATTAATCTTAGAATCGTTTTCATATACACCCATGTTAAGGTATAGTTCTTCTGGTCTCATTCTAAATGGTTGTATAGTTTTAGCTCCAGCAAATGCTATCCATTCATTTAATTGTTTACTGTAAGTTAAAACATGCTTCTTCAAACCTAATTGAGTTTTCATAGCAGTATCTGTACCAATCATATGTATGTCATTTTTTATCATAAATTTATTCATAGCATCAGTAGCTCTAAAGGTACCAGTCTTCATTAATATATTACCTACTCCATTCCTTGGACTACTATAACCTACAAGTTTTAAAAATCCATTCTTTGCTGGTCTAAAGTTTTTAGTTTGTGTTATATCAAATATATCTTGTCTTTGATATACTACTGCATCAGTACCAGATTCAGAAAATTTACCACCAACTTCAAATGGATTATCTTTCATAGCCTTATCTGTTTGCATCATCATAACATTCATAAAGCCATCAAAAGAATAATCTGGTTTATCAATATCTTTACCATCTAGTTTTAATTTTATCTTGGTATTTAATGCATTAGTATAGTCTGAATTTTCTAATGGTATGTCAGCACCTTGTGCTAAATTATTATACTTATTAAATTTTTGTACACTACTAAACAATGGATCGTTTTTATATTTAATATAAGCAGCATTAAACCTATTAAAGTTTAACTCTACACTAGTATCTAAGTATCCAGCTTCTACTAAAGAGTAATGAATGTTAGAAATAATTTCTTTTACTTTATCTACAGCGTTTATTTCTTCTTTACTTTTAGGATTTATTTTTAATTTTTTTAAATTTAATCCAAAGTGTAATCCATCTTTAGTTTTGTTTGAACTAAATGTTTTTTGTATAAACTCTATTTGCTGTGCTCTAGAAAAAAAGTTTAATGATTCTGGATTTTCACTAATAGGAAAACGATGTAACAATATAACTCCACTGTCTTTTGCACCACCATAAACATATGCTCCTCTTTTCTTAGCAGCTTGTCTTATATCAAGTAATATTTCTTTAGTTAAAAAATCTTTAAACTCTGCTCTGTCATAACCTAAAGGATTTTCTCTTGTAAATGTTTGCCTAGTTTTTATTTTATTATTTCCTTGACTACTTCCAAATTTTTCTAATGCATTTGTTATATAACTTTTTCTAATTATTAATCTAGGTTTAGGTTGTCCTTCTAATCCAAAAGTTTTGTTAAATTTATTTTGAGGTCTTTCACCTCCAAGAGCTTCACCCTTTTCAGATTGTATAGGCATTACTTCTATTCTAACATTATTACTACTTAAATCTATTTCTAAATCAGATCTATTGTCGTAATGTTTTTTTAATTTTAAATAACTACCAAGTCTATTTCTATTTACTTCCCCTAACTCTCCACTTAAAAATGTTTTACCATCTACTCCATACTCTTTAAATATCTTACCTATAAATTCATTATATTCATACTTACTTTCTTCAGCTATTCTATTTAAATCAATAATAACTTCATCGTTATTTTTACCTATTTTAAATGAACGTAAATTATCTGCTATAATTTCTATGTCTCTATTTTTAAATACTCCTGGAGGATCTGTTGCGTCTCTAGTTTGTAAAGCTTCAGTCATTTCTGCTATAGTTATATCTATTCTTTGGTCTTTAGCACCTTCTTTATAAGGTTCTTTTTCAATAATTTCAGCTCTTTCTATCTCTATTCTTTCTGCTTCTCCCGTTTTTTCTCCAACAATTTCAGCTCTTCTGGGTTTTTCACTTACTATTTTAGCAGGTTTAAATCCTCCTGGTGCAGCATCTTCTACTATAGTAGCTGCTTTTAATATTGTAGATTCAGCTGGTTCTATTCCTGCTGCAGCGTTTTCATTTTTATAATCTTGTATAACTTCTTCGTATTGTTTCTGATTTAAATTCTTAAGATTATAACCTTTCTCTTTAGCTATTGCAGCAAACTCAGGTAATATGTTTCCAATTAAAGGGGCAAATTGATCAAACTTTTGTTGTTGTACTAAAGCTATATGGTTTTTAATATACGATTGATCTGACTTATCTAACTTTCCAAACTCTGGATCTGCTTCTATTTCTTTTATAATTTTTTCTACTGGCTTACCTAGCTCATATAAGTTAGGGTCGTTCTTCATAATCCATCTTTGTCTATCTACAAAACCTACACTACGTGCAGTTGCACCAAAGAAACCACCTAATAAATACTCATAAACTTGCTCAGCTACTGGTGCTCCTTGCATAGTTGCCATACCACCCTGGAAACCTGCACCTAAAGTACCTTTAACTAACATGTCTATACCTTCCATCTTAGCTGTATCATCTGATATTGTTTTAGCTACTCCTTTAACAATTCTTAAACCTTCTGCTCTAGTCTTAGGATTTTCTATAAGCTTACCTATATTAACATAGTTACCTATAGTACCAAATATAGCACCAGCTGCAGCACCATGCATACCTGCTTGCACCATTCCACTAGGTCCTTCTTTCCAAGAAGACACACCTAATGCTACACCTAAGTGTAATCCTTGCTCTCCTATAGCTCTAAATTTTTTATTAGCAAATATACCTTTAGATAAATAACCACCTGCTTCTAAACTAGACTTACCTATACTACCTTTTATTTGTGCAGTTACTTTATCAGCTATCTTCATAGGTATTGATTGTAACATAAATGTTTTTGGTGCTACTTCCTTACGAAATATAGCAGGTGCTTTTTCTGCTGCTTTTTTTAATCCTGCTTGTGTTAATCCAGAACCTACTTTACCAATACGTTTAGCTGTAGCTACTGGTAGGTACGTACCCATAGAAAAGAACGATGCTATTACATCAGGAGCAAAACCAATTAAATGACCTAGCTTATTAGATATAGATTCTACTGTTGTATCAGGTTCTTCTGACCATCCTAACGTAGTAAAACCTTCTACTAAACCAGATACAAATTGATTAACAGTACTAAGAACATTAGCTTCCCCCGCCACCATGTCACGTTCAAACTTAACATCTACTTTCTTAAATTGTTTTTCAATGTAGTCTACTTCATCTTCGTTAAAAGATGTAGGGTTAGCTCTGTATGCAAGTTCTAACCTACTTAGGTAGTCTTCAGGTGTAACTAACCCACCTTTTAATGCATCATCTAAATAGATTAGCTGAAAATTACTAAAGTTTTCCACTATTTTTCTAATGCTTTAATTAAACTATCTATCAAGTCTATTTTTTTGTTTGCTCTTTTAGCTACATCTTCTTCAGTATCTGTAAATATTCCTAATACTGTTCTAGGTCTTTTACCTTTAGTAATAATAGTTTTATCTAAGTCAGGATCAAACTGTTGTGTTTGCTCTACTGCTGATAATGCATTTTGTAAATTATTTCTCATTACTGTTAACTCATCTACAGTACCAGTTACTATTGATGAATCTTTACCTAAAAAGTTTTTCTTAGTCATAATATCTGCAAGACTTAATTTCTGTCCTTCTATTTGTTCTTCTATAGAATCTACATACTCTGCAAAATCTTTTCTAACACTACGTGCATCTCCAAAGTTTGCACTACCTAAATAACTAAGGCTATCACCATCATCTATAGCTTGTTCTATATTTTCTAAAGAAGAACTTTCCATTTCTCCAGCTGTAATTCTAGCAGCAGTAATACCTTTTAACGCTATTAAACTTTCTTTAGTAAGCTGTTGTCTTTCCAACATATTTAATTCACCTAACTTCATTGCTGTTTGCAACTTAGCAGCATTAGCTGCTGTAATCATTTCTCCAGCTATAGCTCTGGCATCATTACTTTCTTTGCTTAACCTATCATGTAAGCCTCCAGTTGCTTGTGCTAGCTGTGCTAGTGCTGTTATTGCTTCGTTACTATAACTCATGTTACACTTCCTCCTATCATATCTAACACACTCATATTTCTTTTAGAGTATGCAGACAGTTCTAATAAATTACCTTCTATACCTCTTAATTCAGATTCTTTTGCTCTAGCTAAAGCGTCCATACCTTTGTCTAAACCTAGCTTAGCCATATCAAATTGATTGCTATAATTGTTTTCTAAGTTCTCAGTCATCATATCTTGACTACCTGCTCCTACTAAATTAGCAGTTCCAAAAATTGCTTCGGTCTTACCTATGTTTGTATATTGAGATTGTATTCCTGCACGATTACCTATGTTATACTCTTCTTTTAAAAAGCCTTGTTGTTGACTAGTTCTAGCTGCAACATTTTTTGCTGCACCTATTAGTAAATCTTCACTCTTTATAGCTCTATCTTTACGTGCTCTTGCTTCTCTTCTTGCTCTTCTTCTTGCTGATCTAGCACTAAAGAATCCTGCTACTGCTCCTATACCTGCTAATATAGGATTAGCTGCCGCAAAAAACGATGATACTTTACCACCAAATTGTGCAATCTTTGCTAACGGTCTCATACCAGGTCCTGTTGGATTTGGTGGTGCCATTCTATTTAATAAAGGTTGCTGATTAAAAAGAGAAAAGTCAGTTCTACCTGCAACAGGGTTATTAGATCCAGTAGAAGTCGTAGGTAACTGAGGACCTATAGGACTATTATAAGTTGGACTTGGTTGTCTAGGACCTATAGGTGATGAATAAGTTGATGTATTATAAGGTCCATCATAATAATTAGTTCCTGGTGTAGGTGCAGGAGGCCCATACATTGGTGAGTTTTTTATAAATCCCATTTTATTTCTCTCCTTCAAAAGCATTAAAATCTAAACCTAAATCTTCTGCTATATCAAATATAGTTAAACTATATCCTGCTCTTATGTTAGCTTCTCTTCTTCCTTCTGAAACTAAATCTCTACGTTTATTGTCTTTTACTTCGATAGAATTGTCTAATTGCTCTACCGATTCTACATTCTTTTCAGCCATTTTCCATCTCCTTAATTTGTTTTATTGACTCTATAAAATCTTTAACCCTTACTGGTGTTTGTTTATACCACCTAGAATATCTTTCTTCTTCTTTGTTAGCATATAAAATTTCATCTATAGCTTTATCATAATCTTTATGACACAAAGCTTTCCAAGCTGAAGGAAACTTTCTATACCACTTAGTACCAAGTTGAAAATTAACAGATGTTAAAGATATTTTAAAATCTATTTCATGTATACCTAAAATTTTACATTGTTCATTGCAAGCATTCAAAGCTTTCTCTATATCTTTTTCATACCATTCTACAATTATACTTTCTTTTAACATGCATGCTACTGGATAAATTTTTCTTTCTTCACTTGTTAGTAAATGACCTACTCCACCAGTAGGTTTTCCTAATGTATCCAAATAAACTACGTCTTTATAACCTTCACGAAGTTTTATATGTTCGTATAATTTTTCTTTAAAACTAGTAGCTGTTTCCATCTTCTATTATTCCCAATATGTTTTTTTGATCTTCTGTTAAACCTGTAATTGCATCTGGTCTTTTCCAACCTTGTAAAAAAGTATTACTAATTTCATCTACTACTTGATCTACATTTATGTATTTTTGCATGTCAACTTTTTGACCTTCTACTCTTTCTTTGAATGTTCTAGTATCTGTAGCTTCTTGCATAATTCCACCAAAATTAAGTGCAGTTGTTGCCCCTAATATACCACCAGTTATATCGTCAAATAAAGCTGGAACTCCAGTTTTCATAGCTTCTCTGTTCTCTTCATTAACCTGTGCTGCTAAATTACCAGCTCTAAATTCCATCATAATATTATCTGCTTCTGTTGCCATAACTCCTCCTATTGAGCTGTACATGTTATACTTAACGTAGTATCTTCTATGCTATTGTTTAAAAAACTTATATCTTCTGTTGTGTTGTTTGAAAATTGTTTAATCTGTTTGTATCTAAATCTTAAATAATATGTACCCGATACACCTATAGTTTTTGATGTGCTATATCCAGTTGAATTTCCTCCATTACCATTTATACCTGGATCTAAGTTTGTAGCAACTGCTACTTCAAGAGTACCGTTTGATGGTTGAGGACACGTAATAACAGTATTATTATTACCACCTGTTAAAGTAATTGTCTTAGCAGGAGATATAGCAATGTCATTAAAAATAAAAGTATCTGTAATTAAAGTAAAATCATTAGGTATGTTAGACCATGAGGTTCCTATTGTTGCAGTACTTTCAGTTTCTTCTCCTGAAAAATCTCCATTAAAATCATCATTAATTCCTCTAACTTTAAAAGTGTATTGAGTGTTAGCATTTAATGATGTTATGTTTAAAGATGTAGTAACATTTGTGTTAGTTAAATTTCCTTTTGCACTTGGATCTATATCTGAACCATGTTGACTATAAGAACCAGTACCTTCTTTTTTATGTATCTGATACTTATCTGTAACTTTTGTATCACCTGTAATGGTTAATGCTATTACAGTACTTGATATAGTAGTAGCATCTATTGATGGAGTTTCAGGTTTTCTATTCATTACATCTGAAAGAACTCCATTATTTGCTACTCTAAATACTTTATCTAAACTAGAACCATCAAATGCAAAGAACATTGCTGACCCACCTTGACCAAAGGTTCCATCAAATACTTGAGTTCCATTTGCATTGTCGTAAAGAATATCTCCATTTTGAAAAGATGAACTATTTAAATATTTAGTAAGTTGAGCTACACTACTATTAGAATTAGGTGGATCTTCTAACTCAGCAGCTGGTATAAGTTCGTCACTATCCCATCCTGTATTTGATCCAGATTGAGGGTTTAAATATTGAATTGCATAAGTACTATATAAACTGTTAGTAGCTATTGTTTTGTCGTCAAATTCAGGTAAAGATGTATTTGTTGCTTGTAATCTGTATGTATAAGTTTGTGAAGCACTAGTAGTTACATCTGTATATGTACCATTATCTGAATGAGAATCACTGTCTATAATGTCAGTAGTAGTTCCACTAAATGAGGACGCATTAACTCTTTTAATATTCCAATTATCAGCATTAACTACATTCCAATTTAATACTACATTTTTATTACCAGTTAAACTTAAACTAAAGGTTATTTCAGGACCTAATCCAGCTTCTACTTCAGTAGCTCCAGATGTACTAGAACTTATAATTCCACTATCATTAAATAAAGAATCTTTTAAATCTATATTTAACCATTTTAATTTATTTTTAATTAATAGTTTTTTTGAATCACCATAATCTAATATTTTCATATCACCTTCTGATCCTTGACTATCGTTTGGTACTTCATTGCCTTCTTTTGTAGGTGTTTGATATTGCTGTTTAGACTCATTGCTATCAATGTTAAACTCATCTCTAAGTAAATATGGTTTATTATTCTTCATCTTCTAACCTTGTGTCTGTATACAATTTGTATATCATTTATTTGAAATCCAGAATTTATAGTTCCAAGTGCTTGAAATTGTAAAGCAAATGATTTAATATTTTTCATAGTACTTGCAGTAACACTAATCTTATGAGTAGTAAATCCATTAGTTCCTGTATGTGGTAAAGCTCCTAAATCTTCTGCAGTTCCATCTACATCTGGAATACCATAAACTTTAACTTTACTAGTAGAAGGTTGTACATAATTTATATATACACTACATATGTTTTTATATACATCAGGACTATCCATGTCAAAATCTTTTGTTTGCATTATAACATTTCCACTAGATTTAACTAAATCAACTGACACATCACTGTATTTTTTTAATGTTTGTGGATAAGGACTACTATTATTTTGATGCAAGAATACCATTTCACCGTCTTGATTAGTTATAATGTTAGATATTTTTTCATTACCAAATCCTGTTACATTACTGTTATAAGTAAATGATTGTGATTTAATGTCGTATTGTAACACACTAGAATTATTGCTATTAAATATATGTAAAGTTTTTTTATCTGGATCGTATCCTAAAGATGAATTGTCATGATAATATGAAGATCTCCAATTAGATAATCTTGGTTGACCATCTTCGTTTAATGTTAAGTCTATCATTTTACCACCAGCATACATAAACATTCCTACTTTATTATACCAAGCTACAAACCCTTCACCCTTAACAACGTGACATTCTTTTTCTACACCTTTGTATTCATATGTTGCTTCTAAAAATTCTATATCTCTAGATACGTTAACAATATATAATGTATTTTTTTTGTACTGTAATAACTTTGTACCTATAGTTTGTAATGAAACAATCTCATCACCATCATTTATTTCTACATCTATAAATCCATCTGATTGAAATGTATCGAATTGATTTACTCTTGATTTATATACAGTATCTGACTTAACAACCTTTTTATTCTTCTCATACACCGCTACATTGCCTATATAAGCCCTTCTATTGGCTATAGCAGACGTTTTAAAGCCTGAGCCTTGTCTACCTACCACTGTAGGTTTATAATTAAGATATGGCTCTTTTTGAGATAGTTGAGAAATACGCTCTCCAATTACATAAGAAGCAGAACTGTTACCTGTAGGGTAAATATAATAATCGTTATCTGATCTATTTGCTGCAGCGTCTCCATCTATTTTTAAAAACTCATGAAATATATCTGCACCTGCAAATCTAATTCCTTTAGTAAAATCTAATTCATAGAATAAATATTTTTGTCCAAAGTTTTCTCGCCTACTTGACGTACCTTCACTCTTAGACCAATAAACTTTTAACCCAGTTTGTCTAGGTTTTTTAGGCATCCTACCTACTATAGTTAAATATAAAGCTCTTGTCCAACTACCAAGCGTAAAACCTACACTAGTAGGTTGTAATATATCTCCTATATAAACTGGATACGATTCTTGTGTATCGTAAACATTAGAAGCAAATAAACTATACTTAATTCCACTTTGACTAGAGTAAACAGTAGTGTAATTTTTAGTACCAGTTGTTTGATTAGATGCTGTAGTGTCATCGTCAAACCAACAAAAATTTGCAAAGCCTCCATAACCTTCAGAAAAATTAGCTGCATCATCTAAATAAGCATCTAACAATTCATGAGTATTATAAGTTCCTACTATTACTGAACCAGTTGTTGCTGCAGAATAATTAGCATTTGTTAAACCTGGATTTAAAACAATTTCAGACTGTGCTATTGTTATAGTAGATGGATTATCATAAAACTCTGGATCGTATGCTACGCCATTAGTAGTGTTTATAGGTGCAGGATATGCGTCAGCAGAAAAAAAGCTGTTATAAACTTTACCAATCTGATCTATAGTGTCACTAACACCATCTCCATTACTAACATTAGTTACTCCTAAATTATAAGTACCATCTACATATCCATACCATTTAGGTGTATTGTTATTTTTTGTATGGTCTGTTGAAGATATTCTTATTTGACCATCTATAACATATGAATCTATTGGACTTTCATCAGTACCGTAACTAATAACATCTAACATTTCAGCACTATCTGTAGCGTCATATAAATCTATGTTAGCATTATCATAGTCATTAATTAAATAAAGCTCAGTTGCATTTAAATTTGTAGAAGGATCTGCATCACCAGGGTCTCTGTCTAGGGTAATGTAGTTTAATCCATTACCATATATAAATTTAGCTGCACTGCTATTAGCTTCACTGTAAGAAGGACCAGTTACTACACTACCCGATACACGTAATCTACCTGGTATTTCATTATCCAATCCATCTAGAACTGGAAACTCGTTAGGTTCTAAGTCACGTGCATTAGTATTGTTGTTAATACCTGAACTAAAATTACCTATGTTGATAATTTTTTTAGCCATTTAATATCTAGGTTTCTTAGGTTTCTTAGGTTTTTTAGGTTTTTTCTTTTTACCTAAACTAAATAATCTTCTATCACCCATCATAGATACACCATTAAATGCTCTACCTTTTAAACTACTACTTGTTTCCATCTATAATCTCTCCCCAGACGCTTGTCTTTCCGTCTCTTATTTCCACTGTTTCTACCTTAAACTCACCATTGTCAAACCAATCAACAATAGCAAATGCGTGACCCCAATTATGTAGTCTACCTTTTAGCCACTTATTACTTTCATGAGACATATCTTTTAAACATCCCATAGACCAAGCACCAATATTACTATTAAGCTTTGTCATGGTATGTCGTTGTATGTCATGTACGTGTCCATACATTACATTTTCACCATATGTTTCTAAATGTTTTTTCGCATGGTATGTTGTTGCAAACGCACCATGAAAGAATACTAACTTACCTACTTGGATAGGTAGGTTGTATTCTGTGTACGTATATCCTCTTTCTTTAATCTTACATGCTTGATAAAAGTTGTAATCACTAAGATAAGGATACTTATTAGCAAAATTGTCCAACCAGATATCGTGATTGCCTTGGAGTAAATACTTTTCTTTACATCCAATTTCTTCCAATATTTCATCCCACTCATCTAGTCCTTGATTTACTAATCTTATATCTTCGTTAACAATAGGAAGTTGAAACTCTAAAGGTGGTAACTTTTTATCTTTATACCTCCAAGCTGATACAGATTCCCACTCTCCAACATCACCTAAGTTTACAAATACATTAGGTTTTATTTTTAAGATTGCTTTCTTTACACACTCTACTGCAGCTCTATCTTCTAATGGATAATGCTGATCAGGTATTACGATACCACGTTTTTCTAGTTTCAATGAAACCTCCTGTTATTTTTTAGCTAACGCTTTTTTAACTTCATTCCAAAGCTTATCATCTAATTTATTTGATGACTTTACTACAAGCCAATCTCCTAAATGTAATAATATAGCTTTCATTAGTTTCTCAGTTCCTAAGCTAGTTAGTAACTTTCCTACTATTGGTCCCATTATTTCTCCTCACAGTTTTCATCACAAGCTTCAAGGCCTTTCATATATCCTTGATGCTCTACGATCATTTGTTTTACTTCTGCTAATCTACCATTAGCTTCTTGTATTTCTTGAACAAGAGAATTATGTTGCTCAACCATTGTTTCCATTGATTCAGTTGCTTCTTGTTTTAGATCTACTTTCTTACTTTTACTCATTAGGGTTTCTCCTTTTTGGTTATTAATACTTAACCCTCTTCGTTCCACCACTACTTTTTTTTCTCTTTATTATATTAACAGCTCCAGTACCAACTTCGTATAAAGTATATGCTGTTCCTGCTGTTGCTAATCCTGCTGCTATAGCTGGTGCTCCTATTACTCCTGCTAATCCTGCTGCTCCACCTATAATTGCTTTCTTAAGTACTTTCTTACTACCTTGTTTTGCAGCTACCTCAAATGTTTTTTTAAAAGAACTAGAACCTACAAATTTTTGTCCTGATTTTCTAGCAGCTCTAACACCGTCTTTTATTTCAAGTTGTTCAACAGCTTTTACTCCTTTATTAAATGCTTCTCTATTGTAACTAGCTTTTAATTTTTGTCCTATTGTGGTTTGTGCTGTATTTTTAGCTGTAACTGCTTCTGTTCTCTTTATAATAGAAGCAATAGCTCTTGCATTAGCTTTTTTACCTGCTGTACTAGGATAACCTGGTGATACTTTTACTACTCCTCTTCCTCGCAAACTAACACTAGCTCTTGGTCTGTCAGGCCCTATAGGGTTTTTATAAGTACTATAAGTACTATTCCCTGCTGATGACAATCTAATGTCTGGTTGACCATAAGATTGTATATTAAATCCACCTGAACCCATTCCTTTTCCTGGGTTACCTATTTTAAAATCAGTTCCAAGGCTAGGTAAATTTCCTTGTGCTAAACCAACAACTCCCTTACCAACTCCATAAGCACCAGTTAATGCTTTACCACCATATGTGTAAGCTCCTCCAAGTACAGCTCTTCCACCTGCTGTAACTATTGGTGCAGATGCTGCTGCTCCTAATGCTCCCGCAGTTCCTAAACCTATAGTTTTTAAAGCTGCTCTTACATCAGTACCGCCTGTCTTCCTATCTCCCTTTAAAAATACTGCCATAACTCTCTCCTCTTAATTTTTATATATAATATATATAAATTATTTTTTGTTTCCAAATACTATTTAATTTCTTTTTTAATCTTATCAAACACTTCTCGTTCATCAAATCTCATGCTAATACCTGGTTCGTATCTCATTACTTCGGTCCCATTCTTAAATATAATTATAGTAGGTACTATCTTTATGTCCCACTCTTTTTGTATAACAGCTCCAATAGTTTTATTATTTAAATCTATTTCACCAACAAAACAAAGCTCAGCTAATTTTTCTACTCCTACTCTATTAGCATAATTCCAAGATGCATTTACTTGTACAACTGCACATTCTTGTAACTTAACTAATTGTACTTCCTCGAAAGTATCTAAATTAACTGACTGTGAATGCAATGGCGATAGTAATAATACTGCACCAAATAAGCCACAAAGTAACTTGTAATATTTCTTCATAATTAAACACCTCTATTTATTGTTCATGTTAAGAAGAGTTTCATTAATACTTCTCGTATCTTCTTTAACAGAATCTACTTTCTCTTCAAGTTTCTCTACTTTTTCTTCTGTATTCATAATCGAATCACGAACCATCTGATCTTTAAGATCGTACTCCATACGTGACACTTCTGGTTCTGGTAGTTTCTTAGCAAGCTCTATATCTGCTTGTAAGGTATACCACATACCAACTACTAAAGCTATAGTTACTGCTATACTAAC
>CENI01011599.1_pt1 | contig 19850 bp, 35 predicted proteins | sample 530161 | NCBI WGS metagenome assembly CENI01 (sample SAMEA2591107, study PRJEB7988) | marine metagenome | isolation source: saline water (ENVO:00002010), including | reverse complement strand
GATAAAAGAAGATCAAGACCTTACAATGTATTAAATACAGACAAGAAAAGAGTTGAAGTTAGAAATGGGTTTGGTAATGAGTCTTATAAAAAATTTCTAGGTTCTTACAGTAGAAATGAAGGGAAAGGATGTAAATAGATGAATTGTAATCCAACCACAGAGATAAGAGAAAAAAGAAATAGAGAAATATCTAAAATCTATGATCATTGGTTATCAAAATCAGAGATATTTGAATCTTTTAGGACTCCAAGAGGGTTTGATCAAGAAATGTCTAAAGAGTATTTTAGGAAGTTCGCTGAAGATAAACTTGAAATACCTTTTAATGCTGACTCTCCTATAACAAAAGAAAATTTTTTAAGATTAAAAACTGAAATTGATTGGCTAAACAGAAGGATGAAAGGTGGGTTTATGAACTCAGCTTTTGTTGTTCCTGAAGGTATATCTAAACAACACCCTGTAGCTAGAAGGTTTTATAACAATTTAAATGAAATATTAAACTACGAAAGAACTCAAGTCAATAAAGTTATTAATTCAAATAAGATAGTAGCTGATCACATGTTAGACGCTTATGAAAGTCAGTTTGGTAAAACTGGAAAAGCTGGTTACTTTAGAAATGATAAATCTTTAACTGAATTTAGAAAAATTCGTGAAGCTATGAGCGATCCAAATCATTCTCCTGACACTAGAAATGAATTTATTAAGAGATTAGATGGTTTCTTAGAAACTAATGAAGGTAGAAATTTAAAAGAATTTATGTCTTTAGTAGAGTTAGACAATAAAGCCTTTGATAAGAAAATCGTAGAAGGTTATAAAAATAAAGAAGGTGGTTCTGAAGCTTTTAATACTCATGTTATTCAAGCAGTTAAACAAGCAAGAAAAAATCTATCTGATATGGGTGCGGTTTATATTAATGGACTAGGTACATTGAAAAAAATCTTAGCTATGAGGGTAAGTAATACAGAGGATTTTTCTCAAATAACAGATAAAAGATTAAGAAGTTTATTTGATAGAATAGACAATGCAAGAAAAGATATTCAGCTTAAAAGAGAAAAAGGTGGTTATTATCCTCATTTAGCTTTTGAGACTATGATGCAAGTAAGAGATAGACTTAATAAAGCAATGAATAGTGAAATGAAAAATCAATCAACTGAATGGTCTAACGTTGTTGAAGAAATTTATAATAGCATTGATACACAAGCACATGCAGATCGTATTAAAAAAAGAAATCCATATATACATCAGTTTTATGAAAAAGACCCTTTATTAGTTTTAAAAGAATATGGAGAACAATCTACTCAATTTAATAAGTTATTAAATACCCAACTTACTTATCTAAGAGCAATGAAAGGGATCCCTAATGGAGGGAGTGAGTTTATAAAAGGTATGAAAAACTTTATTGATGAAGAATATGCAGTATTTACAAGAGGAACTTCAGAAAGAGGTGATTTTTGGAATAATGCAGTAACTACATTAAATAGTATTCAGACTGCTCGTACAATGGGATTAAACATCACAGGTGCTGTCAAGAACGCTGCCTCTGCTATAAATTATTATTCTAGGATAGGTTATAGTGAGATAGGAAAAACTAAAGAAGCTATGAATAGAGAGTCTTTTAAAAATGTAATGACTCGTGTAGAAAAAGAAGCAGGTTTTCTCTTTACAGATGCTGCAAAAGAACTGTACTCAGAGGGTTTAATTACTAAAGAGCAATTTAACTCTAATAAAGTAGAATTTGATCCTATGACAGGTAAAATCACTATAGACAAAGAACCTATTAGAAATTTTTTAAAGGGAGTCGCAGGTACAACATTAGAAGGGTTGCTTTATTTTCATAGAGTAACAGAGAACTCTCAAAGAAAATGGATGTTCCGATCTGCTTTCCATAAGAAATACGATTTTCTTATTAAGAATGGATATAGCGAAAGTAAAGCTGAAAACTTTGCTAAAAACTTTGCTCTAAAAATGGTTAATGGGTGGGCTTATGAATATTCTGCTCATGCTAAGGCTAAAGCTGTAAGAGGGGAGTGGAGAACCATAGATAAAATGGAAAATGAGGGATACATTAGTAAGAAATTAAATAACGCATTAGGAGCTGGATCAGAAGTTGCTTTTCACTTATTACACTATCCAATGTCTTTATTTGAATCTCAATGGTCTGCTTTAAAAGGAGCTACAAAGGGTGTTATATCAGGCGAAGGTCTTAAAACTGATGAACTTGCCTATGCTATGAGATACGCAGGATTTCTAAGTGTTTTCGGCTCTGTAAGTATGTTAACAAATACAAACTTATTTAATATATTTGAGAATGAGACATACGAAAGATTAAAAAGAATGAGAGATGATTTATATGAACATAGTAATCCAGATAAAGGTACTTTCGGATTGCTAGGTCAGTTCACAGGTCCAACAGTAAGTATGATAAATTACTTTGCTAAAGTTCAGAATATTATTGATACAGAAAACTCTGTAATTCAAAAGATACTTTTTGGAAATGTTAATTTTGCAAACCCCGATGATAAGTTAACTGAATTGTATAGTGCATATCAATATTCAACTGCTTACGGAACAGTTAAAAATAAGCTTCTTCCTGCATTGAGATCAGGTAGGGGTATGGATTTATTTCGTCATTGGTTTAAAGCGTATCCATCTGAATGGACTAAGAAAGGAAGTAAAAAGGTTTGGGGAGAAAAACCAAAGAAAGAGAAGGCTATCAAGACTAATCTAGATGCCTCCCTTTCTTTATTGAGGTCTATGTCTGCGTAGTTAATTAAATAGGGAGATATTTTTACGCAGTACAAGACCGATATTTAAACCCGCAACGACTATACTAATATCAATGCAATCATCAATAAGTATTTCTAGTCCAAGTGGGAACATTTGAATAGATACGTATTCTTTATGAATATTCATACCTAGTAAGCTGTTTCCAATTTCCATCTTAATTCCTTTTTATTTTAAATCGTTTCTGATTTTTTAACAATGCTAAGTAAGTACCGTAAGGGATAACTGCATAGGCTCCTCGTTTTCTTAAATCTCCTGTAGTTTGTTTAATAACTTGGAGATCAACATTTTCGTTAGGGAGTATCCACTCTGCAATTCTTTTTCTTACTTTAGCTTGTATTTTAATTTCTTCATTAACTAAAACATCAACTTCTTCGTGATGACCCATACTGCGACCATCTGATCCCCAAGCTCTACGAGCAGGAATACCTTTTTCTTCAGTTAATTGAACAATTAAAGTTTCAAAACGATTACCTTTTTGTTTGTTAGGGTGACTCATTTTTCCTCCATGATATAGAGAACAGATAAGAGCATTAGAAATAGTATGGTAAACATCACCATTACATAAGCTCTTTATCTATCCAGTATGCTAAGATAATTGATATTCCAATAATTGTAAATAAAGATACTGTTAAAACCATGTTGTGGGTTTCCTATCTTGTTGTTTGTCTATAATCTTATGTAGCAATTGAATACATCTGTACAATAAAAGTGTTATTATACACATTGAAAATTCCCAATAAGGAAAATATTCTATACTAAATATTGCTTCCCAATAATGTCTCATTTTTTACCTCCAATAATCCATTTTATTGTTTGAACTGATATAACCATAAAGACTGAAAGAAATAAAAGAAACAAGCCTATATATAACAAACTATTGGCTAATATGTTTAAATTCATATTCCAATCCCATATATCTCCTGCATAAACTCCTAATATTGGTAGCATTATATATCTCCTTTAGATTCTTGATCTAATAGATATTCATTTAGTTCATGTTTTTTGTATGTTGAATATGCTATATCTACTTCATAGTCTTTCATTCGACCAAGCTTAACTCGATTATCAAAGATTACTTTCCTTGGTAATCTGCTAATATCTCCGTTAGTTTCTTCAGCGAATATTTCTTCATTAAGCCATTCAGCTTGTGATTTAATTTGCATTGTGAACATCCTCCTCGGTTTTGTTGTATCTTAAGTAATTCAGCAGAGATATAGACCATTCCATCTAACATTTCCTCTAAAGATTCTTTGACCCAATCTCTGCCATCATTTACATCTAATTGATCAGCGTACTCTCGTTTGCCGATTTCAATTCTTTCTTCAATTAATTTTATTATTTTATCATTCATTGGATTTACCTACACATTGAATACAAGATTTTCTTTCTAATTTGTAAGTAGGCATTTTTAGTCCATAATGAATAACTCCACCATTACATCTTTCATAAACAGATTTACATTCTTCACAAAATCTCATTACTTGAACATTCCCTCTTTTTTTCTTGTGCTTGTTTTTGTAGAACAATGTACCTGACGGACTAGGTTCTATATAAAACCCTTTGTATCTCCATCTTTTTTTATCTACATACTTCTTCTTAGTAGTCTCCATTAAATCCTCCTTGAAAACTTCATAGCCATTTTAACGACTTCTTCTTGTACAGCTTCTCCCCATTGTAGAGTTTGACTTTTAAGTTTAATGCATCGTGTACATCCAGTTTTTACTTTTTTGTCTTCTTGTACAACAGGAATATGATGAGGCATTAAAGTCTTCATTCCATCTGCTTCAACATTCTTTAAAACTTTTACGATAACTTTTTCAATGTATCTTTCAAGTGGGTCTATCGAATCCACACTCATTTTAAAACCTTGTGTATTAATTACTTTCTTTACTTTTGTTTTTTGTAGCATATTGCCTCCATGTTTTTGACTAAAGAATTACTCGGTGTAGTTGGTTAGGTATCCATCATCTATGACCATGTGGAAGGATGAGTACGCAGACCTTTAGTCATATTCTCTGCGAAGAATTTTAAATGTGTGTCCAAAACTTTATTTTGGTATATAAAACGGTAGATTTCTTAGGATAACCTTTTGGTACTAAGGTCACTGATCCGTTAAATTGTTTTTTATTTACATCTATATTGTATGTTATTTTCATAGTATCTCATGTTTAAAAGGGTGAGAGAGAACAACCTATTCAAGGTTGATTTTGAAGCCTTTTCAGGAAATTGGAACAAACTCTCTCACTCCTCGGTTAATAGTTGCCCTACTTATCAATCCACTTAAGGAGATTTGTTTCGGGCGTTTTAAAGTTTTTAAATAAGGAAATAAGGTAGTATAATGATTTAAGCCAACCATTAATTTTACTTGCGATCTTTTTTCTCTGAAAATGACTAATTTTTCGTAAAAACAGACCTTCTTATTTAAAACTTTAAACTTTTTAATCGCAGACTCCATCTTCAGATTTACATTGATCTACATTGTATCCAGATCTATCTTCAGGAACATCTGATTCGTTAGATGGACTCATTCTTTTTGCTAAAGGATCCTTCATAATAGGCTTTGTTGTAAGCTTTCTTAAAATAGACCTTTCATCCTCAATTAATTTTTCAATTTTCTCAACTAAATCTGTTTTTAAAGGAACTTCATATAGAACATTTAATAGTAAAGACTTAGATGTGATCTGTGTTTTTAATTCATTTACGGTGTATTTAATCACTGCATTGGGTTCTACTACTTTTTCCATTTGTTTCCCTTAGTTACTTTTGTTCTAAATAATGCTTTAAATCCATCTTTTCTTTCTTTGATATGCGATGTTTGTCTAGTTCTTCGTGTGAGAGCTAAAGCTTCTAACTCTAACCAGTCGTTTACTTTAACTCTCACATTTTTAATCCATACAAAATCGTTTGGGTCTAACCAATCCGTTATCTGTATCATGAATGTATTTGGACTCCGTTTACTTTTAGTTGAACATTAAGAGGGTCATTACCTTCTCTATCAGCAATCGTCCTCAGCTTTAAAGCTTCCATCTTTTCTGTATCTACATTCTTAATAGGATCTATAGATAAGATTTTAGTTGCGTTATAGGCTGCACGAAACGAACCTTTAGAAGATGCTATATTCATACCATTCTCTAAGGCTGACTTAGTAATCTCGGTAATTGCAAACACAATTACTTTATGATGCCTTGCTAAATCAACTAAACCTTGAGTAATCGGTTCATTCTTGAAATTAGGATCTGCATTGTTACTCATCATTAAGCCAATGTGATCTACAATAACAATCTCTGGTTTAATAGGAAGGGTAGAGATACGTTTGCTTAATTCAGAAACATAACAATTCTTATAATCTATGTGTATGTAATCTAAAAAGTCGTACATAGCACCATTAAGCTTATGAGAATTAGCTTCTATATCTTCTTTTTCCCATCCATTTTCAATTTGAACAAAACGTCTAACCATTTGAAGACTAGACATTTCTAACTGTAAGAAATAAGTTTGCTTCTTAAAGAAGTTTAACATATTCTGTAAGAACATAGTCTTCATAGACTTAGGTGGGGCTTGAATCATTACAAATTCCCCAGGATATATCGGATAATCTTTATCTAACATATCTCCAAACTGAAATGGTTCAATTCCTTCTCTATAGAAACCACTTAATTCGTCTAACATCTGACGACCAGACATGATACCACTATCCATTTTGGTTTTATAAAGAAAACAAGAACTTTTACAATGCTTACTTTTAAGGTAATCACTGCACCCATAATTATTTCCTTCTCCATTATGACCTTCATAGCTTGATCGTATAATGCCTTCAAGTTCTTTATCATCAAATGGATAAGCATCAGAACTCACTCTATCTCTCCACATTTCCATAATAGCTACAACATATTCTTCTTCATATCGTGCTTTTAAATGTGAAGCGATTCGTAAACCTGTATCGTGTCTTTCACCAATTTCAACATCTTCCGACATCATAGTTTGAATACAAGGGAAGTTTGTTTCCATAGGTTTATGTTCGCCACTACCTTTAGTATAAGGTTTGACTACTTTATCAGAATTTTGATAGTCTAAAACTTTTATCTTAGGTTCAGTCTCAAGTTCTTTAAACTTAAATTTTAGTCGTGGGCTTTCGGCTAGTTTTTGTATTTCCTCAATAGATAGATTTAACTCTCCATCCTTTAAAGGTGTTTTATACAAGCCACAATTCTCTTTACAATTTTTAGTTAAAGGAACTCTGATAAGTCGTGTCTTATCTGTAACAGAAGGATCAGCAAAATCAAAGAATCCCATATCTGTCAAACATCTTTTAACCGCAGTATGTAATGTCTTAGATGGTTTCCAACTAAACGCTGATCTAGAAATGTTTACATGAAACCCTGTACCACTAAAATAAAGTTGATATGGGATCATCATTTCATTTAACATCATAATTAATCCCATTGTCAATTGTTGAGCTTGTTTCTCATCTTTACCATCGACATCTAAGATGAACTCATCGGGCATATAAATAACGCCATCGTAACCTGATATTGAATTATTATCTTTTACATAATCACCTACATGCTCACCATAATCATACAAACTATGAAATGTGTCTTGTGGTGTGTTGTAAAACTGTGAAATCAAATTACTAGGTGCTAGAATACCCCTTTTAGATACGCCACCAACAGCGTACTCTTTGATCATAAAGAATGACCTAGAAGCCTCCAGTTGGCATCTCTCTTTCCAGTCTGATCCTCAACTTTTATGACTCTAATTAGATTATCGGTTCTCATTTTACGAAAGCATCTAGTATAAGTTTCAGTTGAACCTAACCTATGACCAAAACGTTCTTCGCCTCGTTCTGATAAACCTTGAATATCTCTTGTACGAAATTGATTGTATCCATTATTCCAACACCAAGTGATAAATATTGAAATATGGTCTTTAACTGACTTACCTGCCATGTGTAAATCCTCCTAGTTTGGGGTGAGGGAGTATCCATGCGGAAGACACTCCCTCGTTGTGGTTGGGTTGAATTTTACCAGCCTTTTGATTCTTGTGAAGTTTCAGGTACTTGACTAGCTTCGTCAGGAATAATTGAACTAGCTACTCCATTTTTGGCTAATATATTTTGAACGCCATTAGCATCTAAGAAATTGCTATTCGTGGTTGGTTCATTTGTAACAACTCCTTTCTTTAATCTTTGCTTAAGAAGTTGTTCGTCTGCTCTTTCCATGTAATTAGCTTGTTCTTCTTCAGAATACTGAATCAGTTCATTCCCTGTTGTCACACAAGGAGCTACATTTTGGGATACTACTTTATAATTGCTACTAAGGTCTTTTAAGTCCTCGTGAATTAAAACCATAAGTTTGCATCCTACTAGCTTTGAAGGGGAGTCGTCGATATAGATCGTATCGTCTTTTACTTCATGAACTGCATTGCACAAATGGAAAAACTTTGTAATTTTCCATTCAACACCATCTTTTCCTACTTGAGGAAAAATGCTTAGAGTTGGATTTTCAAATTCATTAAAGGTCACTTTTAACCATTTGTAATTTGAATTTTGTTCTCTAGTAGCACTTTTAATAGTTACAGGTTTCCAGCCTTTTGTAACTGAAGCACCTGTCTTTTTGGTTGCTATAATTGCCATTTATTCTCCTAAGCTACTTTCTTGTTAGCTTTCTTTTTGGGTTTTGGTAATAAAGTTTTAAGAGAGCAGGTCTTACCAGTACCAGGGCTCCCTATGATCAAAATCTTTGCAGATTCAAATCCTTTTTCCTTCATTGCATTTAAGACAAGTTGATAGTCTTGTTCTATAGGAGATCCTAGTAAACCAGACCTATCTTTAGCGTGTGCATGAAGCGAAGTGTGTTCGGTGTGCCAAATGTATTTCATTGATCCGTCAGTTTGTTCTTGAGTTCCACTATAAAAGACAAAATCAAACCATTTAGCCATATCATTAGATGCTGATCCTTCCATATTAGGTACTATCTTATTTGTACCATCGGGAAGCTTGACATCTTTACCGTGAACAGTACAAATTACAGTAGGTCTCATAGTTTGAAGCCTTCTTAGTAATTCGTCTGTTTTTGTTTTTAATTCACCCCACATACTAAAGTCTTTCATTTTTCCATCAGGACTTATAGTGAATTGTTTTTGTTTCATTAGTTCTGAGAAAGTATCAATAATTAAAACGTCTAATTCGTTACCTTCTTGTAAAACTAATGTTTCTTTAACTTCTTTTGAGACAAGAGTTCCAACTTTCTTCTCTACAAGTTCAGTTTTATGCATAAACAATCCTGCCATTAGAGCTGAAAAGTTTTTGTATTCGGTGGGTTGCAGTACGGGGTATCCAAACTGCTTTTCTATCGTTTCTGGTGAACCTAGACTCTTAGAGCCTCGTTCAACATCAAACATGAGTATTTTCATGCATTCTCCTGTGTTTTTGGGTTAAATTGTAATAACCCTAGAAGTGTTTTTTAGTTATAATACCTCACGGTCTTATTAATGAAAACTGCCAAGCTTCTAGGGTTTTTCTTTTTGAATTCTTTTGAATAGTAAAATCAATCTATCTGTAATGTTATCTGTGGATTTTTTTTGAGATTTTAGATTGATATAAATCTTGATGTAACTTTCTACAATTATCTTATCAATTTTATCTGATGTCATAGTAGATACCTTTAAAAGTGAACAATAGCGTTCAGAATATAAACAATATTGTACAACTTACAAACAATATAAACAACAATGTTCATTAAATGTAATAACGTAATAAATAGATGTAATAAAACACTTCTGTAAAGTATGTCTATATTTTTCTATGAAATATTGACAAATATGTTTAACTTATAATAAGTATTGGAGAATGCTAAAAATGAACAATGATCATATCTTGAAGTGGTTAAATACCACTAAAATCCCATTAAGTAAAATCGCTAAAGAAACAGAAGTAAGTCGAGGGGCTTTATATAATTTTATTAATGGAAAAACTGATCTAAGAGGGTCGACTAAGGTTAAATTGTTGAATGTTTTTGAAAACGAAATACGTTGGACAAATAATAAATTAACAATTAAAGGAGGAATTAAATTGGATAATCAAACAATCACATCAGTCACCCGTGACTCCAATGAAAATGAAATAGATGCGAGTTATGTTTTAAACTTGCAAAAAAACGAAATCAATCGCTTAAATACAGAAGTTAGCGACTTGAAAAATAGAGTTAGTCAATTCGATAACTATAACAAGCAATCCTACGAAGAAATAACAGATTACGATACAGAAACTAAAACTCAAATGGTATTTAGATTGAGTGGTGTTTCTAGAACCATGTTATCTATAAGTAAGCTAGATGTTTTTGCAGAAAAACTAGGATATAAACTAGATGAACTGTCTTGTTATGTATTATTCGGAGAGGAATTTAAAATGAATGAGCATCCCATTGAGAAGTTGTTGCACAAAGACAGTATAAAACTTATTGACAGTCTTTTAGAATCTCTACCAAAAGCCTTTAATATTTTAAAGGGTATGGTAGGATGTCATTATATTCCAATCAACTTGAGCTATACTCACAAAAAAGGTCATTTAGTCCATACAATGAATTATTGTAGTGTTAATTGGTCTACAAAAGTAGTATCCACAAAAACAAAGTTCTTGTCTTAAAGAGTTTGGGGGTAGAGACCGCATCCCTACCCCAACTCTATTAATACCTATTTGTTTCTTTTCAACTTCGCCATAAGGCTTTTAAGGTATTAATTCTACGCTATACTTATTGATGTTTTACGATCAGCTTGAGACCATTTCTCAGCCACTTTAAACGCTTTAACATTATAATTATAACCTACGCCAAATTGAGTCTGTTTAACCCAATCTTTGTAGTCTTTATCGTGAGTATAATATTCTGTTACAGCATTATAAGCATCCCATAAAGTCTTACCTTTATTACCTTTACCTGTATAGAAATTTTGAACCATTTTATCGTAAACTGGTTTAGCATTATTTCTAACAAATATACCTAATTCGGGTTGACTAACTTTATTTCTGTTCTTTAAGAAAGGAACAACGGTTTCAAGATAAACATCTAAAGATTTTCCATCCATCTTCACATCTTGCCATCTGCTCATTTCTTCAATAGCTTTAATAAAGTTTCCTTCACTACTTATCAAATTCTCTCTTATTGCATTGACTTTAGCAGTAATGCTTTCAGTGTGTCTAAGTTGATAATTAAATGAAGCTGTACTTTTCAAAGCTAACTCAATAGTGTTTTGACAGACAGTTCGTACCGCAGTATCTCTCCAGCAACTTCCTGAACTACCATCGTGAGAAGTATACAATAAAACATATTTCTTTATCATATCATCTCCCACAAGAAGATTCTGAGGTGCTTTAGCCAATACCCAAACTTTACGACCTTGATCAACTGCTCCTGCAGTCTCTAGTTCAAATCCCATATCTAACATGGGTTCAAACACAGAGAATGCATCAACATTTTGAAGAATTTCGTAACGATTGCCAACATGACCTAGCACTTCATTAGTGTCCATTCTAACTGTAACAAAATGACCAGTTTCTGCATAGCTAGTTTCGGTGTCGCTTGTCCACCAAAAAGTAGGAAGTTTTTCTACTTGCCAATTTAAACCTGAAAGTCTTAAAGCTTCCTCTATGGTAGGTGGTTTGTCTAGAGATGTACCTTCTCCATGCCAAGGTGTTTCTCCAACATAAAACATACTATCTATATTTGCAGGCATTTAATCCTCCTTTTTAGGTTCGTACTCTTTCATATATCCTTGTGACATATTTCCTGAGATAACTCCAATGTGCTTTTGAAATGGTATCTTCTTAACTGGCTTCTTAAAAGCTGTTAGAACAGAATTAACCATCTCACCTTTCTTACCAATAACTTTAAACTCATTAGCCAAGATTTTTGTGTTAAATAAACTCACATAGTCTTTTCTAAACTCATCATTAGTGTTGTATAATTCTGTACAGAGTTCTTCTATAGAAGATAATCCGTTAGATTTAAACAGTAAGCCTAATTGATGATAAGTTACGGATCTGTAATATTCATTAAACCAGTGTTTAGCGTGATAAGTAATTAACTCATCGTTGCTAAATAGTTTAAATTCTTTCTGACCGCTTCCTTTATTGCTGATGTTATATATGAAAGGCATTTTCCCAATATGATTTAACCAGTGTAAGGTTCTATTCAAGTCAACTCCATCCATATAAGCTTCGTGATCTAATCCTTGACAATGATCTAATACATAAGGATAAATGAATTTATTTATCTTATTGTAATAGTTCTTGAAAGGGTCTACATCAACTTTAGTTTCTTCAATAGTACCATCTTCTTTGACAGTCTTTTTGTTTGTAACTACATAGTCAATGCAAGGACTAAATACATTTCCATCCCATGCGGTGATTTCAATATCACTGTATTTCTCATGAGTTCTAGTCTTTATTTCTTTATAGAAAGCTTGCTTTGAACCAAAAACTTTTTCTCTAGTAAGCCATTGCTTGCATGTTTCTAAAACAGGAAGATCGGAAAGGATTTTACCTGCGAATGTCTCTGAAAACAACTCAATAAGAAAGTTTTTATCTTCACAGAATTGCTCTTGAGCGTAATCTTCAAACAAAGAATTAGAGTAAGAGTGTTCAATCTCCTTTTCTTTTTCTAGTTTTCTTAAGGCTTTTAATCCAACTGTTTCTTTAATAAAGTTAAATTGCGAGCTACTCGTATCACAAAGACCAGAGATTTTTCTTATGAACCATCCAAAAGCCCAATTTGTAGAAGCTATTTGTTCTTTTAATTCAGCTCTAGTTTGTTTTTCTTCCTTTAGATATCTCTTAAAAGCATAAACTTGTCTTTCTTGACTAGCAGAAGCTATTTTAAGTAATTCATCTTGGTCGGGAGTCTTATTAGGAAATTTTGTAATAACATCCATGATTGGTTTAGCTAAGTTTGTATATGAAATAGATAAATCTATCCATTTAGCACTTTTGCCAAACAATGTCATAAGATCAGCTTTTGTTGTATTAGGATTCTTTTCTAAGATATCTTTAAGTCCTACAGCACAATCAATAGGTCTCATATTTACACGAGTCATATTAACTGATAATTGAGCAGCAGTATTGTCACCGTTTACGTTTACTTCGTAAGCAGGGATTTCCTTTAGCTTTAACAATTTAGCTATAGATACTCGTTGATGACCATCTACTATGATCTTTTTGTTATCTTCTATCCTATATGTAATAGGAGTCATTACACCTAAAGATTTTATATTCTCTTTTAGGTGATTATAAGAGCTATCTTTTACGCTATTATTAAGACGAACTCTGTTGTCTCCTGTTAGCTCTGATAGTTTTACTTTTTCGGACATGTGTCCTCCTTTATTGGTTATTTAGTTTGTATGGTTCCATTTCTTTATACAATGCAAGATGGAGCCAAGTATTAAACTTTGCATCATTTAATAAATACTCATACCTACCTGAAGTAAGCATAACTATCCATAAACTGATCGGGTTAGGTTTGTATCCATTGATCAAACCTCGATCATCATCGTTTTGTTTAATTTTTTCTGATTGTTTTTTCATATAAATCCTTATATATGTGTAGTTGTGGACAATGCATTGTCTAACATTTAATCCAAGATTTTGGTAAAACTAACTAAGAGGCGTGTTGGAGATGGGTAATCCAATAAAACACTTCGAGATTTTATTTGGTCTGTTTCAACCTTGCTCTTAACGTATTCTATTTCGTGTTATAGCTCTCCAATACCAGAGGTTAACAAAGTGTCTAGCACCTACCTAACATACCATGTCTATGTACGCCACCGACTCGTTTTAATCTTAGTCAGTTTTAATATGTAATCACCATCGTTTGACTTTTTCTCAAAGACCTTTAGGTTCTATGCATTTGTTTGAGTGAGTAAGTATCTCCACCTATAGATTAATTAACTATTGGCTTGTACAAGAGATCCGATGGTAATTATGTAGACAAGAGAAAGGAGCGTATCCCTGTCTAAGTGTTTAGATCAGCTGGTTTTGTTTAAAGTCGATCAGCTAGTTCCATTTCGACTAGTTTATAAGTTACTTATTTACTTTAACGAATTTTATGTCAAATTTTTCTCTATTTTTGACACACTTCTTTAACATATTAACAGGAATAAAATGAGCTATAGCACTTTTTAGCCTGAATGGATTCTCTACATTTAGTAAGAAATATGCTACTTTACGCATAGCTGTTTTATTCTTAGTAAAAGGAGTAAGTCCTGTATATCTACAATAAATGCCTAATGCAAATTGATATGTAGTTGCTGACTTATTTTCATCGAGAATACGTTTAAACATACCACGAGCATAAGTTTTACCTAATGCTTTTTCTATCCATTTAATACGAGATAAATGTGTTGCAGGTATAGAAGCACCTTTTAAATATCTCCATAAATACTGATTGCCATTTATCATCATAGTGTCTTGATTAGCGGCAATAAACATATTGTCATACACTTCATGTGAATCACTATTATGTTGTATAACTGGTATCTTAACTTCTGATTGTTTTTGTTTAGAATCCTGTGCAATCTTCTTTAAAGCAGTAAAACGCCTATGCCCATCAACTATAGTCATATCATTAGCTATTACAATTGGCACTAATAAACCATTAGTTAGAATACTTTTAGCTAAAACATTAGTTTTCTTTTCTCTTTGAGGTGGGTTGTAAGGCGAGGGTACTAACTCATTTAATTTAACTGTGCGATATTTCATAATATCTCCTTTATGTTTTTTTTCATGTTTTTTTTAATTTTATCCCAATCAATCATTTCTCTTAATGCATCAATGGTAGCTTTTAAATCTGAAATAACAGCATCCATACTAACAATGCAATGATACAGGTCTCTATCGTCTCTAGAGTATTTAGTTAGTGCTTTATCAACTACTTTTGCTTTGTACTCTTTCCAATAAAATTCTTGTTTCATTCAATCTCCTTTTAATCCGTTATACTGCACCCATTTTCCATCTATGGGTAAGTTGTTTACTTCTTTTTCTTTATCTGTATAGATTTCTGCATATTCTTTTAGACTATCTGGACTAACCAAACTAGTCGCTACCCAACCTTCATTATTATTCCAGTATAAATGCGATTTCTTTTTAGATATACATTTTATAACCCAATTCATTTTACTTTCCTTTTTTTATTTGAAATGAATAGTTCAGTGTAATTATCAGTAGCATCAATTAAACTCCATTCATACGGACATTCCATTAACCATTTCATAAACTTATGCTTAATCTTAACTTTTTTCTTTGATTTTTTCATTTAGCTCTCCTCATCAAATATCAGTTCGATATTATCTTTATTAGCTATTACTTTTAATAATACTTTAATATAATATCTGTCATCAGAGTTCAATTCTTCTAATCTTCCAGTATCCATAAAATATTCAAAAGCATCATCTATTTGTTTTTTAGTTACTTTATTTACCATTACATCTCCTCCGTACCAGGAATAGGTGTAGGCTTAAAAGGAAATTTCTCTATATCCTCTTTAGTGGTTTTATCGTCTTCCCATAATACTCCCCAATCTTCATTTATGCGAGTAGTTCTATGTCTGTAAATTTTATCTAGTAAAGACATAACATCAGTTACAGGTTCATTAGATTCTAATATAATCCATCGTGCAACTCTTACTATTTTTTCTTGTAGTGTCATTTAATTCTCCTTTTTAGTGGGTTTATCGTCTGAGTAAAGTCCTAATACATATTCTAATGCCTCTATCCAACCTTGATTAACATAGTTTCCACCTTCTTCCGATAATAGATAACTTGGAATACCAGCTTTACAATCTTCTAATGTTCTTTTTATTTGTCTTTTAATTTTCATTTAAATCTCCTTTTAATTTTATTGAGGTAAGATACCTTTGCTCATTGAACTTCTCTGAATTGATGTGTCGTGGTCATCACCACGAGTGACATCACTCCCAAGATTACAGTCTCAGTCTCTCAAACGCTTGTCTGTAAACAAACTTGTGTTACTCATAACCACTTGTAGTTTCCAATGTTAAATCCTAACCGTCTAGCCCGATATCGAAGGAAACAACGATCTTACCTCAAAATAAAATAACAAACATACACGACTAGTGCTTTTCAGCCTAATCCACCACTACCTAAATAAAGAAGTGTGCTTCCCAAAACTTCAGCAATTCGGACACTCAGTCACTTTATTTATAATCATTTTATTATCAGCCGATATAGTGGTACATCTCTACCCATCTTGCCATTGTGTATTTCTACGATAATATGATTATCCACTACTCTGGTTTACCCAGCTCCCTCTGCTTGTTAATAGAAAGGAGAGCCTTGGTACCCAAATCTTTGCATCAACTCCCCTTAAGTTATGTGCTGTGTTCGTGGCGACACCTAAATATCCACGTTTCGTTAGACTCGTCAGCCTGATTGCCTAATACACAGCACTCGTACGAGTTAGGACTTCAGCTACATACTTAGCGTAAACCGTCGCAATTCTAAATACAGCCTGTCCTAGCAAGTCTTTAATCAATTAAAATCATATATGCATTAGGGTTGTTATCTAAGAAATAATCTTTAATCATCCCTGAGTGTTTAAAATCTCCTTCAATCTCAGCACCTCTTAAATAATCATACAATGCAAGCTCTTTAGGATTCAGTTTAGTAGATCTACCTGTAAAAGGATTTTCTACTAACCTTGATTGTGTTCCTATTGATAATTCTTTTAATAGTTCTTCCATACTAGACTCCTTCTACGTTGTTTTCTATCCATTCAGCAATCTCATCAAATGAAAGACAGTCTGTATCATTTAATTCAATTACTTTATCTTGTAATTTTCCAAACATTATTTGTTTATCTATATCTTTTCCATAAAAATAAGTATTATCAATGGGTAGCTTATAGGTAGAATCCCACCTAGAATCTCCATCATACATTTCTATATGTGTATCTGTGGAATGTGCAATAGCTACTCCTAAAGCACAATATCCTACGCAATCAGTTTCATTATTTGGAGAAGGTTCATATAAAACACCTGTTGTTTGATAATATTCTTCAGACCTTAGTCCTTCAATCCATTTTGCTTTAAACTTTTTTGGTAATTGGTAATCCATAGCATCTCCTATTTTATAAAATATCTGTCTTCTAAAATTCCTATTACAATGTCTATTACATTTAAATTGATGTCTAATTCATCTTGATGCCCACGATTGTTATAGTCTTTGGGTCTAGCTTTCTTTAAACATTTCTTTATGTTATGTAATTGGTTTATAATATCCTCATCAAACCACACATTGTCTCGATCAATTTCTCTTGTTGTTTTGAATTTCTTTCTCCTTATCTATAGATAGTTGTTGATAAAATTTTAATAAAAGATTAATCTGTTCAACTTCAGTTCTACCTTTCATTACATCATTAAGTAAGGCTTCTAATGTTCCTGCAATATATTCCTGACTGCCTGACATCAATAGATTAAATACATACTTGCTAACACTTTCTTTCATTGATTCACTCACCATTTACCTCCTTTTGTTTTACTAATTGAGTATCACCATATCCGTCATCTTCCCAATCATAACCAGCTTTTATAAAGCATTTGTTCATGTAAGTTTCTACTTCATAATTAGTAAGTTCTTCGTTTGGGTCTATATCTATTAAATCCTCAACATCACTAAACTCTGTTTCATCATATATTGTATAACCTCCATTAAGTATTCCTTCCCATATAGCATAAGCTCTATGTACAAATACTTTTGATGAATCGTATTCCATTATATCACTCCTTTTATGCTTAGTATTGACTTAACTCTTTCTCTTAAAAGTCAATGGAAGCACATTTTCTAAATAGTTATAAAATTTCGTACTCCACCAACTCTTTCTTAAGATTGGTCTGGCTGTGTCCATACAACCCTCGTGATCACAATAGTGACTGTGAGTATTATAAGGATTATTAAAGACTTCAGGATCACATGTGTCCTTGTGTACTATAGTAATCGTTATAAATGGTTGACTAAAGCTAAACTCAACATTGGTGTTATACCCAACAATACCAAGATTTATGTTATAACTCTTGATACCTCCGTAGATAGCAGTCGTTAACCTAGACTCTACATACAGATATAAATTCTTTCTTACTTCCATGAATGTTATACTCCTTGGTTGATTGTTTTCTTACAAAATATTTGCATAGACCATTCACTCATATATCATTAGTGTGATGGAGACTAAATCCTATCTATGCTTTAGATACAGTATTATGATTTAATAATAACATTTAATTGTATAACCCTGAGTCACTAAATGACCTCAAACCGTCAGTTAAGTTATACACCCTCCTAAAGAGTCTATTGTTACTTTAGGAATGTAAGTGACTAGCTTTTAATTACTAAATCATTCATTAATCTTTTATACTCTTTCTTAATAGCTTTAAGGTCTTTATCAGTAAAAAACACAAAATGACCTACCGTTTGTAAGCCTAGATTATCTATTGCTTGTTTAAATATTTTATAGTTCATCTTTAGTATCCTCATTTTTACTACCTCTCATTTCCCACTGCAATTCATCTAATGTTGCCTCATCAATAGATAATACCCACTTTAGCGAGACTATCTTTCCATACAACGAGGATTTATAGTCTTTATCTTGAGATTTACTTCTTTCTTCTAAAAGTTCAATTAATGCTAAGATAATATCATCTTTAGGTCTGATAGTTATCCTCTCATACTTACTTCTCATAATGTCTCCTTGTTTGGTATAGGTGTGTGCTATATATATCGAGTGTGTGTAGTGTGTAGATGCTATCACCTATCTTCTCACTAGAGTCCACAAATACTCTCATATCGGCTAGTTTATGGTATAGTTAGGGTAGTAGTAGGGATATATCTCATCTCATCCCACCACACCCACCAACTGTATGTTATTAAGGTAAAGGGAGTAAGAAATTCTATTGTATCCTTACTCCGTTACCTAACCAACATAAATTATATACCGAACAACAACGTCATTAACTTGTCATCTTCAGCTTTAGCTTCTTGCAATATCTCAAAGACTCGCTTAAGCTCTTTCTTAGCCTTATCATATCCATAGATATGACACATCTTTCTTACTGCTTCCATCTTAGCACCAATCAGTCTAAGCTTCTTAGTCCTACCGTACCCTTGGATACTACTAGCTTCTATTGCTATTACAGTCAACTTCTCAACTGCTCTCTCAGCTGCCTGTGGGCTATCAATTTCTGATACATCTATCTCTGCTACAAATGCCATAATATTTATCCTTATTTAATTAACTAAAAATCAACTAAATCAAAAATAACGTAATTACGATAGTGAAAACCCATTTAATGGGGGGTACCTATGTATAAAAGACCGTATATCAAAATGCTACAATTTTTGAAACCTCTATAAAGACTTAAGATGGATTAATACGAGTTACCTTTAGCAATACTTAGGTTTACAGGAATATCAATAGGAAATAAATTGCATGTTTTTGTAAGATAAATCAGAAGTTTATTTCACCCTCTTAAAAAAGTCTCATTTTACCCCATTTTACCCTTTGCAAAATTCATATTTTTTCCTTATATTCCATCGGCAGATTTTCATTAATATCACCCAACTTGTACCCGTTTCAAAACGTTCTGCAAGAGGGGTCAGACATCGGATTCTAAACTTATCACCATAGTTAAGTTGTGTTTTCTCCGATATTGTCAAAAATAGTTAAGATATAAACCTTTAGTATGGGAGTAATTACTGGCTTTAGGGGAAATTCTTAAAAAAAACAACAGGACTCCTCAGGGAGAATAGCATCTTTTTTGAAGTATCTTGCTTTTATCAGCATCTTAAATATACTTTATGGAATGAGAATAACAGTTCTATCAATAGACGCTGAACCTTCAGATAACTTAGTTATTATAGAAGAAAATATAGAAGACAACACACAGACTTTTGATCTTAAAGAATTTCTAGATTGCATCACTTTAGAAGATATGATTCGTTTTCAATTAGATAATGAAGATGACTACATTGAGGCTTAACGAAAACCCTTTGTGGGGTTTTCTTAA
>CENI01017962.1_pt1 | contig 20018 bp, 29 predicted proteins | sample 530161 | NCBI WGS metagenome assembly CENI01 (sample SAMEA2591107, study PRJEB7988) | marine metagenome | isolation source: saline water (ENVO:00002010), including | reverse complement strand
ATTCATTCTCATAAACAAAAATAGTTAATAATCAAGGTTTTTTTTCACCTATTTTATTTGTACTATAAGGCGTGAAAATAGAACAATATACAACAAACGCTCAAAACGCTCATAATAGTAGAAATTCACATTCTACTAACGGAGTTAATAGGTCGAATGAGTGTAAAAAGCGTGATAATAGAAAGGAAACTAAAATGAGTAAACTAAATAGAAAACAATTCAGAAAAACACTAGAAGCATCAGGAACACTAGATAAAAACGCTATAGATGTAATCATAGCGAATGGAATAGCTTCCGGCACAGTAACAAGCGCATCAAGAGGTAAGATAGATGTACTACGTTCTAACTTTCCAGAGTTCAACGAGATATGCGAACACCTAGAAGTATTTGAAGCTACAATGAAAGACGAGATAAATGAGTGTATGGATAGAGAGGGATTCCCTAGAGTTTCTAAAATGTCTGTTAATGTGGCAAAGTAGAACGGTAATAGTAGAACGGGGCGAGTAGAAATATTCGCCTCGTTAGTATAAACTTATCTATTAACTTCGTATCTAGTAGATACATATAGTAGATGCGAATTTTGTAGATGTTTAAATAGTAGAAACTAAATAGTAGGTATAAAATGAATAGAAACAATCTTATAGTAGATATTGAATCGCCTACACCGATAGACGTACATAGATTTAGTAGTACAGGTGTAATAGATATTAATATTTCTAAGGCTATAGGTAGTAGATGCTATTCTTTACAGATAATCAATACAGTAGAAAATACCAATACTACTATTAATGATGTTAGTAGTAGTTTACTAGGTATTTGGCAAGTAGTAGAGATTATTAGAAAGAATGCTTATAGTAAAAGAATAATAGTAAATGTAAACGACCTAGATAGTCGCACTAGCTACAAGAAACTAACTCTTGCAAATGTACTAGAGCAACAAGAACTACAAGAGATGTTAGAGAGACAAGCTAAGAGAATGGCTAATACTCGTAGAAGAATGGTAGTAGACAACAAGTACCATAGTAGAAAGACTAGGTCTAATATAACACCAAGAGTTCTAAGACCGATATTAAGAGAAGAAAAGACTTGGTAGAAAGATTTCAATAGATAAGGAGGTAGTAGATGCCTAAAGGTAAGAGAAAAAAACAGTTCTCTAATTATAGTACCTATAAGTTAGTAGATGGTACTAAGTTTAGAGCTAGAAATCTAGTAGATGCTAAAATCTATGCAGATAAAGTAGAGAGTAAGTTAGTAGATGTCTAAGCTAGAGAACATAGTAATAGATATAGTAGAGTATGCACTAGAAGTAGTAGAGGGATTTGAACACCACCTATTTCTAGTAGCATACTTCTATATAATAATCGTAGTATTAAAAACATATCTATAAGGAGGCATAATAGATGTTTGGAATTAAGAAAGATATAGTTATATTCGACTTAGATGGAACTCTAGCAAATATCCAAGATAGAATAAAACATTGTTCTATTAAAGATGGTAAGCTAGATTGGGAAAAGTTCTACAATCCAGATTTTATAGAATATGATAAACCTAATCCAGATATAATAGAGCTAAATCGTTCTCTACATAAATCTGGTTACGAAATACATATCCTATCTGGTCGCTCTGATAGAACTAGAGAAGCTACAGAAAAATGGCTATACGATAATGAAGTAGACTATCATCATCTAATGATGAGAGATGAAGAGAATATATACTTAAAAGATAGTGAGCTAAAAAGAGGTTGGCTAAATAAGTTCTATAAAAAAGAATATATACTATTTGTAGTAGATGATAGAAAACAAGTAGTAGATATGTGGAGAGAAGAAGGTTTAACCTGTCTACAAGTAGCAGAAGGAAATTTTTAATAATAGATAAGGATAATAGATGCAAACATTTTTACCAGATAAAGATTTTATTCTATCTGCACAAATACTAGACTATCGAAGACTAGGTAAGCAGAGAGTAGAAGCCTTGCAAATCTACAATGTATTAGTAGATAATCCAACTCTACAAGGCAAAAAATACAAGGGTTGGCGTAGACATCCAGCCGTTCTAATGTGGGAAGGATACGAAGAAGCATTACTACTCTACAAAAACAAAATGATAGAAGAGTGGATACTTAGAGGTTACAATAATACTATGGAACTTATAGGTTTACCAGATTCTATAAAGATGCCCTCTTGGTTGGGCGATAATAGAGTACACGCTTCACATAGAAGTAACCTACTTAGAAAGGACTTCAAGTATTACTCTAACAAGAGTAGAGAACTCTTTGGTAAACAATGGAGTGAGTCTACTAACATGGAGTATTACTGGGTTGTCTAGTAAAGTAAACAATAACAACAGGATAGGAGATAGCATGAAAGAGATAATTCATCATCTACTTGGCTCTTGTGGAGAAGGTCATATTAGTCTATTGACCATTTTCTCTAGTAGCATTGTTTATCTATATAAAGATTATATAGTACAAGCAATAAAGGAGATAAGAGATGTTCTATTCAAATGAAGCTCTATTAATTAATACTAGATATGCAAGATTCACTAATTATAAATCCTTTAGAGGAATTAATATTAGAACATTACATAGCAATAGACAAAGTAAGGCTATAGATAGTGAGTTGTTTAGAGATGTAGATAGTAGAATGGTTAGAATAGTAGATGTATTAAAAGACAATTCAGCCAATAAGGATAATAGACTAGTAGTCCTAGTAAGATTAATTAATGAGCTAGATAGGTCATATTCTAAGTACTTAGTATGTAGACCAACTGACCTATTATATTGTAGTAGAGAGCTACATACAGTAGAAAAACGTGTTAGTAGTTCATATGGAGGATTCTTAATTAACTATTACAGGAATCAAGCAGTAGAAAAACATATGGTTAGAGAAAACAATTATCATAGAGGATTCTACGAATTAACAGAATCAACTCGACACGTTCTACCACTATATGAGAAGTTAAAAGAAGGAACATTTGTAGATAAGTTTGACTGTAGAATAAAAAATAATAATAGATTCTATCTAAATAAATACATTAGAGGAGCTATCAAAAAGTGTACATTAGAGGAGCAGAACCCTGTAATCTATGAAAGTTGTTACTCTTGTAATAATATAGGTGGAGTTTACAGGGGTAAGAAGTTTGAAGATACAGTAGAATACTATTGCAATTGGTGTTATAGTAATACAAAAATACCATGCGATATATGTCTAGATAGTTTTCCTGTAATGGACTTAGTAGAAGCTAGAGCTATGGGTTCTATAACAGATTTATACTTATCTAATGATATCTATAAAAGTTGTGAACCATGTATTAATTCATTCTTTAGGTCTTGTGATAGATGTAAGGAAGTAAAATATATAGACCTAGAGAAAATTAGAGGTCTATCTACTTCAAGTGAAAAGAGAAGATATAGAGATAGATGGCTGAGAGATAGAGATAGTAAACTTACAAGAGTAAATCATTCTAGTCTATGTTATAGTTGTACAAATATGAGACTTACAGGCATACTAGGTACTCCATATAGATTTAGAAGTTTACCAGATAAGTTCGCAGGTAAGAGTGAGTTTAATAGATTTGTTGGTATAGAAAGCGAGGTTATAACAGAATACGATAGTGTAGATGCCTATGTAGATAGTGCTGAAATACCTAAACACTTTGAAGTTGTAGAAGATGGTTCTCTAAATCAAAATGGTGTAGAATTTAGAACTGCTAGACCAATAATAGGAGAACAGGTAGATAACGCTCTAATGTCATTAGAGTCTACTAATGCTAGTGAATGGAATGAGGTAGATGAGAGTTGTGGAATACATATACATATGAACGCTATAGACTTTGGATTTAAAGAGATAAAATCAGTTCTATTAATAATGTCTAGAATACAAGACTTAATATATGAGAGCATACCAGAAGATAGAAGAAGTACTCAGTATGCTAAACCTATAACTATGAGTACTAAAGACATAGCCAATATAGACAATTTACCTGTTCTATTAAATAGCTATTATGGTATGGAGAATAGTTATATAGATGATAGTAAGTATAATACAGCTAGATATATAGGTACTAATATACACGCTAGGCTCTATCATGGTTCAATAGAATTTAGATATCATGAAGGTAGCGTAAAGTCTAAGCCTATAAAAGATTGGATACTATTCCTTAATAGAATAATGTCTAAATCTAAAGAATTAAGTAGAGACAATAGTCTTTACAATAAGATAATTTCTAATAAGGCTCAATCTATTGATATACTTAGAGATGTAACGGGTATAAATGGTGTTGAGTATATAGAAAAACGAATAGACAAATATTGTCAATAACAGAAAATAAAGGAGAGAACAATGTGTGGAATATTCGGTTTCGCTAAGACTAGCGAAAAGCAGAATGACAATCAGCTAGAAATTCTTAAGAGATTACTAACTGAGCTTACAGACGAATCTTCTATAAGAGGTACTGATAGTACGGGATTTTCTATAATAAATCCCAAAGCTAGATATACATATAAGACTCTTATGGATTCATCTGAGTTAGTGGATAGTAAAGATTGGTCTATCATACTTGATAAAGTAGATAGAAAAACTACTATCGCTATGGGGCATGTTAGACTAGCAACAACAGGAGATGTAAAACTAGAGAACGCTCACCCTTTTAACATAGGTGATGTTACGGGTGTACATAATGGTATAATACATAACTACAATTATGTAGCTAGTTCTATGGGTAAGCCATCTCCAGATGTAGACTCCCAAGTTCTATTTCAATCACTTAATAGAAATGAGATGAGTAAAGCCTTTGAAGATATAAATGGAGACTTTGCTATTACTTGGGTAAAAGATAGTAATAAGAAAGTACACCTAGCTAGAGAAAGTGGTAGACCTATGGTAGTGTCGTATTGGAAGAAGGCTAGAGTTCTATTCTGGGCTTCTACTAGAAACATTATGGAAGAGGCTATGATTAGAGCAGGTTTAAGACTACCAATAACTAATGTACCAGAGGATTATATATTTACATATGATACTGATAGCTTTGATGGTAGAACTAATCATGATACTGTAGGGTTTGAGACTATTAGTCAAGATGACTACTTATATACTTCGTACTATAATTGGGGAGGCACTAAGTATTACACTTCTCCAGCTACTAAGTATCTAAATAGCAATGCTGGTAGAACTAAAAAATGTGACTATTGTTATGAGTATGTACCACAGGCTGAAGTATGGATAGATGGATATAATAGAAATGTGTGCTTTGATTGTGAATATATAGAAGGAGTTAGTACTTGTGATAAAAAATAAGAAAGTTATACTAGTAGGTTTTCCAGACCCTGTAAAACTTAAATCAAAGAAGTATGTAATTGAGAAGCTATATGAAAAAGCTAGAAAGAATCCATTTCTAGTTAATAGCTCCTACAAGGAATACTTAGAGTTCTTAATAGAACAAATGGAGACATTAAGTAATGAGGATATTGATATAGATATAGAATCAAAAGATGTAGAGTCTAAGATATACGATACACTTAAGAAACTTAATTGGTTAAAGGTAATAAACGCATTTATAGTGGGAGTTATCACTACAAACATAGGAGTCTAGTATGAGTCAAGATAAGAAAAATACTTTTACTTGTGTAGAGTGCCATGAGAAATACAATCATGATAGTGTTGTATCTATAGAAGTAGATGTAGATGGGCTGTGGTGTGAGGATTGCTATTATGAACATTATTGTAGTTGCGATGCTTGTGGAGAACATGTATTGTACGAAGAATCTCATAGTGCATGGGATGCCTACTATTGTGAATATTGTTTCAATGAATCATATATCTATTGTGAATCTTGTAATGAAGTTGAGCATAGAGATGATGCTTCATATAGCAATGATTATTATTATTGTCAAAACTGTTATGGAGGAGAACAGATATTAATAAGTAGATTAGAAAACTTAAAACTACCTATTTCTTCTAGATTAACAGAAGAGAAAGACTATAGTAGTGACTTCCCTGTTAATAGAATGGTTGGTATAGAAGTAGAATGCCTAATCCCAGATGAAGATGGTATAGATACACCAGAGTATTGGACTACATGTAGTGATGGCTCAATAAATACATCAGATTTTGAAGGGTTCTCTGGAGTAGAAATGGTATCATACCCTGCAAATTCTATAAAGCTATTAGATAGTATAGTATATTTAATGGATTGGAAAGATAAATACAATGCAATAATTAATAGAAGTTGTGGACTACATGTACACTTTAACTCTTTAGATATGACTCCAAGAGAAGTCGCTCATGTAGGTATAGTATATAAATTCTTTCAAGGAATGCTTAAAGATATGATGCCTAATTCTAGACAGGATTCTAATTGGTGTAGGGATTTTGAATTAGATAATAGCTCATTGAGAAATGTAGAGACAGAGGATTCTTTAATAGACTTGTACTATAATGTAATGATGAACTCTATTCCTAGTACAGAAAAATACAATGATGCTAGGTATTGTGCTTTAAACATTCACTCTAGATACTATCATGGTAGCTTAGAGTTTAGACTACATTCAGGTACTATAAATCAATGGAAAATAGTAAATTGGATATCTATATTAAATATTATAATAAACAAAGGAATAGAGATATCTAAATATAAAGATGATAAGTTTGAAGAGTACATATCATCATCTTATCTTGAACATATTGTACCCACATTTGGGGAGGACTTAAGTTCCTATATTAATAAAAGAATAGCAAAGTTTAAAGGAGATAGATAAAATGGCAGGAACGTTTAAAACAGTAGTAGTAGAACTAGCAGTATACGCTCCAGAAGATAATGAACATATTTACAAAGGAGAAGAAGATTTTCTAGAGTATGTAGAAAATGAACTTTCAGAGCTAGAATATAGAGGTATATACATAGAGAGATTTATAGACTATAGCTTTATAGATGATGAGATTGATGAAATTGATGAATTTAATTAATAAATTTAAAATAACACTTGCATCAATTATGATTAAGTTAATAAATTCAAATAGAGAAAATGAGGTGAAATCATGCCGTTAAAAGGATTTAAATATCCAGATGGTGAGGTTGTATCTCTAGAAAATGTGAGTAGAGGGATGGTTGATGTAGAAAGAATGGGTGTTTCGTTACCCACTCTTCTACTTTTATCATCAGATAGAGACCCCGATAGAAAACCTTCAACAACAGAGTTAATTAGTGGTACATGTGAATCATACTTAAAGAGAGTAGATGACTACTATATCTATCCAGAGGACAATGCTTTCTCTTTAGCAGGTACTCTACATCACTTAAAACTAGAAGAATCAGCCTTCATAAAAGAAAGACTAGTATCAGAGGTTACACTAGAATGTCTAGGTGTAACAGGAACAATAGACTTATACGATAAAGAGACAAAGACACTTGTAGACTACAAGTTTTCTGGTTCTTATAAAATAGCTAAGTGTTTAGGTATGCAATTCAAACACTCGAAGCACCCAACAGAAGTATACAAGAGAAGTGGGAGATGGGGAAAGAAAGGTACGCCAAGAAGAGTAAAAGAATTCTACATAGATAAAGATACTGCCGACCTAGAAGATTGGTCATGGCAGGTAAACTTTTATAGATTCTTACTAGAGAGCTATGGATACCCTGTAGAAAAGATGTATGTACAGGCTACAGTTCGTGATGGTGGTTTGCAAATTGCTAGAGAGAGGGGATTAGATAGAAATATATACATGATAGATGTTCCATTTATAAATGATGAACATTTAAGAGATAAGTTTAGAAGTAAGAGAGATGATTTACTTAGGGCGTTAGAGAATGGTGAACTGCCAGAGGAATGCACAGATGAAGAAAAGTGGGGTGGTACTAAGTGCAAATCTTACTGTGATGTTAGAGATATCTGCCCTTATAATAAACAAAGAGAGGAGATAGATGAAGGATAGATGGACAATCAAAGAAGAAAAGGATGGTACTACTTGGTGGTTAATACGAGGTGGTGCTTTCACAAATGTAATAAATAAGAACTACCCACATAGAGTATTTGACGATTACAAAGAGGCTATTCTACGCTCTGGCAATATCAATAGACTAAGTGGTAGGGAAACTGATGTAGTAAAAGTGAGGTACAGGCGTGGAAACATGGGAAAATTATAAGAAACTAAATGGTAAGGTAGAAGAGCTTCACTTTAGGTTAAGTCAACTAGAACTAGCGTTGATGAATCTAATGTTTGTAGTTGCTAACCAAGAAAAAGAACTACCTAAATTTAAGAAGAACATAGCTAAAGCTGAAGAGATGGCTAATACTAGTGATGCATTAGGCTCACTATTAATTAATGACGACAAGGCTGAGGCTTAAATAGAAAGAGAGGTGTAAATGAGTGATGAGATTACATCAGTAGAAACAACTAGTGATAGTTCATTAGTCACTAGTGATGTGTTTGATACTATACGAAATCTTCATGAGAAAGTATCTATGGAAGATACTCCTAAATCTCAGGTCAAGAAAAAGTTTGGACTTGACTATGTAGAGGTTGGGTATATGAAGAAGATGGCAGATAAGTACTATCCCGGATGGTCTTGGACTATAATAAAGACAGAGACTCTAGGTAGTGAGGCGTTTATGGTACATGGTAGATTGAGATGGTTTGAAGGTGGTATATGGAGAAAGGGAGATATGACAGCGGCTCATAGAATACAGAAGAAGAGAGGAAGTGAGGAGTTCGTAGATGTAGGTAATGATATAAAGTCAGCTAATACAGATTGTATAAAGAAGGCTTTTAATATGTACTTAAACATAGCTGATGATGTATACAGAAACAGAGTAGAAGATAACTCATTAAGTCAAGAAGATATAGAATTTCTATATGAACAAACAGAAGGCTTAAGCGAGGAATGGACAGAAAAGATATTGCTTTTAATAGAAAATGGAGATATTGACAAGAGCGATATACATAAAGTAATAGCAAGAATAGAACAAATAAAGGAAAAAGAAAATGAGTGATATTAATTCAACACTTGAAGATGTAATGGGTGGAGAGTCTTACTACGACCCATCTGAAGATAAACCTAGTGTAATAATTCCAGAAGGAGATTATTATGCACATGTGAAAGACTTCACAATGAAGGAAGATGTTGTTATACGGGGTAAACACCTAGCAGATATATACAATCTAAACTTCAAACTAGCTACTGATAACTCAGACAAAATGTTTGGAGAGCACAGTGGTTCTATGTTTGTAGGTAAGGTGGTACGCTCTAAGGGTTTCTTTAGGTTTAAGAATCCTAGTGACGACAAGCTACAACCTAATTCTGGTGGTAATAGAGAGTTCAAAGATGTATGTGAATCTCTAGGTATAAAGCCAGAAGAAAAAGAGATAGATGGAAGAACAGTATATGCTTTACCTGTATTTTCACCATCTAACTGTGAGGGTTCACCTGCTATAGTTAAAATCAAGCATGAGAAATGGACTAATAGAGACGGAGAGGAAGTAACTTCTCCTAAAGTAACTTCTGTCTACTCATGGAGCAATGGTAAGCGTGACTTATCTGACATGCCATTCTAGATGAAAATAACGAATAGTGAGTATAACATAATCATTAGGTCTCTTAGTACTTTAATAAGTTATGGTAAAGAACTATCTTCCTACCATAAGGAAGCTGAGATGCTTAAGGGTAAACTGCAAAAAGAATATGATGAGATAGCAGAGCGTAACACGGAAGAAGGAATGACGACAGACGAAGAAGAGCTTTACCCTAGTAGATTGAATACGGAATACGGGGGAGAACCTAGTGGAAATAAAAAAGTGGAATGAGATACAAGAGAAGTTCACGGATACTTTTGGATGGGAGAGAGGCATAGAATTAATGCTATCTACTGCATCTAATGTTAAGAAAGGTAAAACAGTATATGAACTATCTTTATCTGAAGAAAATAATCTAATAAAGTCATTAAGAATAACATACAATAAGGAGTTAAAATGGCAAGAAAAAGAAAAACACAACTAGAGAAAGTAAGAGACTACCTATTTACAGGAAAGAAACTTACAGCTAAAACCGCAGTTAATAGATTCGGTATCTATAGACTTGCGGCAGTAGTCTTTGAACTGAGAAATAATTTCGGTATGAAGATATTAACTGACAATACTAAAGGGTATGCTACATATTCTTTAAGTAAGTAATAAGTAATCGTAAGTGTGGGGTTAGTTATTCTAACCCCATACTTAATCTATATATTAGAATTTGTTTCCTATGGTTAGGGCGTACCTTGAGTTTTGTTTTGTTGTTTCGTTGTCTCTAAAACGCCCAAAGAATTAATAATAAAAGGATTAATATTATGCCTACTCCATTTATGTGTCACGGATGTGACTCACCAACTATGAACAAGTCTGGTATCTGTGACAAGTGCAGTAGGAAATTAGATAAAAAAACAAAGAGAGGAGTAAGAAATGAGATACTATTGGGAAGCATTATTTAGTGCAGAATACTTTCCCTATTGGGAATTTACTATGCTAATGATGTTATGTCTTCAGATTAGTCATATATGGAGACTACATAGAATAGAAAAAAAGATAGACGGTTAAATAAAGATTATAAGTGGGGAGTAATAGTTACAATAATAATTAACAAACTTAATCCCATAAGCAGAACACATAAGCAAGTGGGTTTATAGATTGCAGTTGTTTTTAAGATTAATATTGATAACAAAAAATTAATTGAGTTAAAACGGTTGGCTACCTACATTCAATAGAAATTTTACTCTCCACTTATACAATTAAATATGAAAAAAAATAATAATAAAATAACAAAGAGAACTATATCAAAAGATATTAACACATTATCTAGATTAGTTCTAGCTAATAAGAAAGCAATAGATGTTTTAGGTGACTTCCTTTATAACTACTTAGATATGAAGGGTGAAACAGAAACATATACTAAATTCATGGAGGAAAAAATAAATGGATTTATTCAAGAAAATAGAGAAGGGGATTCAGAAGTTTCTAGAGAGCCCGTTCAAAAAGAAAAGAAAAAGGACTAGAAAAAGTGCCATCAAAAAGCAAAGCAAAAGGAAATAGGTTTGAACGAGAAATAGTAAACCTAGCAAAAGAATACGGTCTAGATTCTACGAGAGCATGGGGTTCAGATGGAAGGTCTTTAGGTCTAGACGCAGAGGTTGATTTAACAATAGAAGAATACACCGTACAATGTAAGGTACGGAAAAGGATAGCAGAATGGTTGAAGCCATCGGAACAAATAGAGGGATTACACCTTCAGTGCGTAAAGGAATCAAGAGGTCAAGCATACGGTATAATATTGATGACGGATTTGTTGACTATTATGAAAAAATTAAAGAATCTGGAGTCCACTACAAGACCCTAGAGAAGGTAAGATTCTTGGATATTAAATACTTTCTAGGAGATGATTGGATAGACTATGGTTGTGTTCCTACAGTTGGTATAAATAGAGATAAGCTACCACCTTCTGTAGGCTCTAAGGTTTATAGATGTGGAAAGTGTAGGTCTGCATATCAGACTAGAACTTTAGATTCTTCAGGTAATAACATAGGAAACACTATACTTAGGCAAGACATGTTCAACATAATACCACTTGACATTGAGGAGTGCGGTCTCTGTGGCTAAATGCCCACTATGTTCTGGCAAGATACTTAAGAAAGATGTGTCTATTAGACTTAAGTCTTTGAGATTAGCTAGGTCTCCAAGGGTATTAAAGTTAATAGATGAGGTGATTGTATCCTTATCTAAGCACTGGACTATACATGATGTAGATGTGGCAGGTTTCTTGTCAGAGATAGAGAGAATAAATGATAACATAGTAATGGAATCTATTTATAGATTCAAAAAGAAAGGTGGCGTTGAACAAGGATTTAACTTAAAGTATCTTACTGGAATAATTAAAAACGAGAGTAAGAGATTTAAGCTCAGAGAAGAATATGAGAGAAAGTCTTTAGATAGAATACCACCTAAATTAAGGGAGACAAATGAAGAGCATTGAATTAGAACAGGCTTTATTGGGTTGCTTAATAACTAATAGTGATTATATAGATTCAGTTAAGCAGTACATACCAGAAGAAGACTTCTTCTATTCATCTTTCAATAAGAAAGTTTGGAATGCAATAGACAAGTTAAATAAGAATGGAGAAGATGTAGACCTTATAACAATATGTGAGGAGGTTGGCAACAATACAGATGGGTATAGTGCAAAGTATGAGATAACAGGGTTTCTTGACTCAGTTACTTCTCCTTCTAATGCAGTTGTTTATGCCAAGAAACTACATGCCTACTACCTAAGAAGGATATTGTATGTACAGATAAGTGATATATCTAAAGGTATAAAGGATAGGTCAGTTCAGACAGACAACCTATTAGAAGAAGCACATACAACTATTGGGAATATAATAAAGCTACAACCAAATAGAACATTCGATATAGATTCTTTACTAGACGAGACTAAAGATTCGATACTAAACTCTACTACTCAGATACAAACTGGTATAAAAACGCTTGATACAGTTATAACTGGCATGACTAGAGGTGAGGTAACTATTATAGCAGGGAGACCCGGCAATGCTAAGACTACTGTAGCCGCAAACATAGCTAGGAACTTAGTTCATAGAGGACTAAAGGTAGCCATGTTTAATAGAGAAATGCCTAACACTGAAATGATGAAGAAATTTATAGCTATGGAGTCTAAGTCCTTGCAGTATAGGAACTTAAGAAATAACATAGGCATAGACCAAGTAGAATTAAGTGATATATCTGCCACTATATCAGAGACATACAGCGATAAGCTTTTTATGTTTGATGATGTTAGAGATATAGAAGGAACATTCCGTGAGATAAAAGCTATAAATCCAGATGTAGTTATTGATGACCACATAGGATTAATAGAACACCCTACTCATGATAGGAGAGACTTGAGATTAAAGATAGGTGATGTTAGTCGTAGCTATAAGTGGTTAGCTAAAGCTGAGAATATGTCTGTTATATTAGTATCACAAATGAATAGGAATATGGAGCATAGAAATGATAGAATACCTAGGCTATCTGACCTAGCTGAATCTGGTAACTTAGAACAGGATGCAGAGATAGTTGTATTTTCACATTATCCTTGGGTATCTAGGTATGGAGATGATGGCAACAGTGATTGTTTCTTGGAACTTATAGTTGCTAAGAATAGATATGGCAGTACCAACTCTTGTGAGGTCGGCTATCATGGTAATAGTTGTTTAGTTACTAATACAGAATCTGAGGCAGTAGAGTTAGCACGAGGTAGAGGAGAGAATGTAAGTGGTACACCTAAGCCTTTTTAACGCTTAAATGGGTCGAACTTATATGTTGGAGTGTTAGTTATTTTTCTAATTTCTCTACTTGTTAAAAGCTCTTTGTTTTTTAGCATATTAAAAATTTGACTCTTAGCTTTATCGCTCATAACCATAGGTATTCCACTTGAAATAACTTCACTTAGAATATTAGACTTTTTTCTTAATACATTTGGTATATCTTCTTCCATTTTCCACTTAGGAAATTTTAATATATCTATAAGCTTAATATTTTCTACTGGAATATTACCCCTAACTCTTTCTTCAAACTCAAATATTCTATTCATAGATTTTCCGAGACCGGCTTTACTCAAGTCAGAAACTTTTTCAAATCCACTGTGAACAAAAGGTTGAATCTTTAACCCCTTTTTAATTAATTCATCTCTATCCATAACTAACTTAATATCTGTACCTATACTTTTGTGAGGTCTAGATAGGAACATAGGGTCTCTTGTCACCGAAACCGATGGTGAACCCGGTATTAATTCATCCTTATAAAATTGCAACTCATCAGCACTTGATAGCGTTTTTTCTTCGAGTTCTTTAATTAATTTCGAGACTGTGGGTGGTGTGTCTCTCTTAAATGGCTTTCCGGGAAATGCTTCACGACCTCTAATTGAACCTGATTTCATTATACCGCCCAATGCAGGTGCTCTAGTATAATGAGATATTGGATTGCGTAGACCAGTTTTTTCTAAAATCTTTTTACCTACACTACCAAGACTTTTTAATTGAAGTAATGGAGACAGAGCTATGTTCTCTACAAAAGGGTCTACTCCACCTATGTACTGAGGTCTAGTATCTGCACGCATACTACCAGTTTGTGCTAGTTTATCTAGTTCGGCTTGTAGTATTAAGTCATCTATATTACTATGAACATTAGTAGATGAAGGCTGGAAGTATTCATTGATACTGTTAGGCATTATCCTAAAACCCTTTTCTTATATCTACGCATTTTTCTTTGCATTATCTTTTTCATACTTATATCTGACATTAGTATAGGAAACTGAGGAAATGATTTGTTCCAAGAACTAACTTCTTCATATGCTTCATCATAATCTTTTGGCTCTTTTGCTTTTTCTAGCATATTTAAAACTTTCTTAACCCTTAAGGCTTTAGTTCCTTTTATTCTATTAAGCTTATATCCCTCGGTTTCTATTTGTTTTGAGGCTTCACGAAGAAAAGAAGAACCTGTTAGCCTAAGTAATCTAGTTGGCATCCTAGCAAATGCATCAGCTTGATATGTTGAAAAGTCTCTTTCTAGTGCAGGTATAAACTTAAACATTAGGTTGTTTAAATCAGACATAAAGGGTGGATACGCTAAGAATTTTATTGCGTTTGAATAAGTTCTACCTTCTTCCATACTTGCAGATATTACATCTCCCATAAAGCCAAAAGCACCTACAGCAGATAAATTTTCTACCACATCCATTAAATCCTCTGGTATCTTCTCATCTGGATTGAATACTCTTTCCCCAGAAATCTGTTCTTTTAACCAAGCTTTAGATTTTAATGTAATAGTACCACCTGCAAACCCTGCCATACCTAGCCTTAGAATAGGCATAAAATTACCTCTACTTAAATCACTTATAAATAAATCTTTTAAATAGTTAGTTTGTCTTAAACCAAATCTTTTAAACTGTGTAAACATCCTTGCTCTTGGGTCATTAAATAATAATGGGTCTTCTAGTATATCTTTTTGTAGCTGAGTTTTTCTAGCAAACTTAGACATAGCAGTAATATAATCCTTATCAGTTAGCCTAGATTTATTAGGGTCTATTCCAAGTTTTTCTAATTTATTAGAAGCCCAACCTCTACTAGCTTTAATCTTACCCCTAACTCCTCTACCCTTTACTATTTTAAACATATCATCTACTAGTACTTTTGCTGTAGATGCGGCAGTAATTTGATTAAGTTTATTTATACCCGTAAACCCACTATACTTAGCTAAAGCTCCCGCAACCTTACTAGACAGACCAGTACCTCTACTATGACCCATCATTTCTGCAAACATTGAGTAGTTAGTTACACCAGACCTTTCTATAAGCTCTCTTGTTTTCTTATTACTTAATGAGATTAAGCCCTTAAAAAATGGAAGATAACCAGCCTCTAAAGCTGATGATATCATAGGCTGTGTTACATTTAGCAAGGGAGCATAACCTAATCCTATCTTTGATGCCGTTTCCCACTCCATAACTTTTTGCCATACTTCTTTAGTTCTTGGGCTATAGTTATAAGAGCTATGATATTCTATATCTCCTTTAACATGGTGATGTAAGGTTCTCATTATTCGGTCATCTTCTGGCTCTGCTTTATTAACTAATGCTCTAAACTTTTCACCCTTAACTCCAAAGTTTTTAACAAAAGCAGTTCTATCTGCGGCTTTAGTTGCATACCTACTTAATAGTGTTTTTAAATTATTTTCTAAAAGTTCTTCTGGTATCTTAAACTTCTTTGGCTTTTCTAAGTTTCCAAATGTATTAAACAATTCTTCTGATAACCCTCTTCCAACTTTTTGATATGCTCTTAGGTATTGTAAACCTGAACCGCTTTCAACATTGGCACTTATCAACGACCTAGTTTCTTTCTTAAACTTAGACATGGAGTTCTGTATTAAGGTGTTTAGATACTCAGCAACTTTAGGATTTTTCTTTATCCATTTGTCTGGGTCAGAAACCATGTTTAATATAAAATCATTATCAGTGTAGTTAAAATCAGATTTAATAGCCCTAGCTATTTCGCTTTTTTTATCTACAGCCTTGACCATATCATCAAAGATTATATCTGCTAAATCTTTCTTCATCATTCCCGGCACATAATTCTGCTGGAATCCGGGTATTTGTCCACCAGAAGCTGTAAACCTTTGAGCTATTAAAGATGTAACTGCATTTACTTCTGGCAATTTACCTTCCTTAACTAGGTCGTGTAAGTTTTTATAGTATGCACCTTCAACATCTTTATTACTCATTCCGGGTTTTTTAAATCTAGAAAGCTGTTTTTTAGTAGGGTTGAATAAGCCTGTTTGCATTAGTCTTCCTAAATATTCTCCATTTAAAGCATCCCTATCAACTTGGTATTGACCAATATCATTAAAATATTTTCTAACAGGTGCTTTCTGAGAACCTCTATACTTTGCTCTAGTCAACCCTTCCATTATTCCCTTAATAGGTTTAGGAAAAAAATCTTCTTTAAACATAGAATACTTAGATTCTTGAGTAACCCACCCTTCAGTCTTTAGTTTATTTATCGCATCTCCTATTGACTGTCTTTTTAAAAGTATATTTCTATACCTATCCAACTCAACTGGTGTCATGTCTTCTAAGCCAAGCTTGTCTTTCTTAGGGTCTAACCCAGATAGTGTACTGCTTTTCTTTTTACTTAAAGCACTGTTTCTAAGTAATTGTTTTTTACTACTATCCATGCTTTGCGATGCTTCTAGATTTCTTAAATTCTTTACTCTAAAAGGCATTATCTTTCCAAGGGGAATTTGAGCCTCGTCTGCTAATCTATATTGTAAAGAAAAATCTGAATCTTTAACTACCTTACTCTCTCCTGTATTATAATTAACAAGCTTAATTTTCTTTCTACCTTCTGGGCTTATTATATTCCATTTATTTCCTTTAGAGTCTAAATATGTTTCTGTTTGCCTTCTTGCCACATCATCTAACTTACCAACAGCGACTCCAAAATCTTTAGCTAAATCTTCTTTTACTAATTCTTTTTTATACCCAGTTTTCCTACCCTCTAAGACAAAGTTTTTTAATTTACTAGGAAAACCTATTGCCCCACCTACAGCCTTTATACCTAGCATCATACCTGCGGCATTAACATAGTCTTGAGGCTCAGGTACTTCTCCCTCTGATAACGGTATTGTAGTTCCAAGAACGCCAGTTTCAGCCAAGACTCTTGACATAGTACTCCAACCCTTAGTAGTTAAATAAGCTCCAGTTCCAGCCATTGAGCCACCTAATAACGCACCAGACATAGTATCTTTAACAACTTCTTCTGGTTTAATATCTCCGTTCTCTAATTTCTGAGTAAATGCACTTTTAAAACCCTCATATGTGGCTAACCCTGCAGTTTGCCTACCAACATTAACGGCTGTTTTTTGAGCAATAGCCCTAGCAACATTACCTTTTACTCCATTCTTTGCTAGTTTCTTGGTTATAAATTTAGTAGCTGTAGATTTTAAAGCCGCACCTCCTATACCTCCACCAGCCAAAGTAGTTACTAAATCTACTGGCATAGCAAAGCTAAGTAAACCAGCTCCTATATCTTCTAATACTCCCGGCTCATACCCAGAAAGGTCAAATCTTTTTTGACCAGTTGACATCTCTTCAGCCATTCCTGTTATTGATTGATTATAGGCATCTTTAACAAAGTTTGGAAGTCCGCTTAACAACTGAGATGAATCAAACTCATAAGGATTATCTAGTTGGTCTCTATACTCTGGATATTTTTTTATTATAGATGTAAATAGCTTATCATCATCGTAACTAGAAAGATTAGGATTTTGATTTCTAAAAGCAGAAAGTAATTTTTGCCTAGTCATACTATCCTTCTGTTGGTAAGAAAGGGTTTCTCATTTTCTTTTTTCCGGGTCTTCTTTCTGTTCTAATAAGCCTATCTAAACTGAAATCATCTTTTGCTGAGAATATACTATCTAAAAGAGAATAGTACTCATCCTTGTTCTTACCTGCCATTTTATTAAAAATCTTTCTAATTCTAGGGTCTATGATTTCTTTAGTATCTGGATTGTATACATTAGTTAAGCCCTTTATTACCTCATTAATTTGTTTTTCAAATTTTATTTTTCGTTTTTCTGGGAGATTAGCACCAGCTAATGCAGATTTAGGATTTCCTTTTCCTAATTTTATTGTCCTGTCTAAAGCTTTTTTTATTTTAGTAGCCTCACCCCTAGGCGTGTTAGACGCTATAGTTGACTCTACTGGTATAGCGGCAATCGGTGGTCTGTTAAGAAAGCTATCTGGGTCGTATTCATAGCCTGCTCCATAAGCTTTTGATAACGCTTCCATTCTGGGGTCATCAGAATCATCCCCTATACCTGCTGGCTTATCCATTTTACCTAGTTCTTTTACTAAATTTGTATCATCCTCACTATCTATAGGAACACCAGCTCTACTTAAAAGACCTTCTACGGCAGGGGAAGATATATCTTGACCTTGAGCTCCGTAGTTTTTAACCATGGAATCATAAGCTGGTTTTATTACAGATTTTATAAATTCATTCTGGGCTGATACATCTGAGCTTAAAAGTGCTTGTTTAACTAATCCAGATAAGTCTGACATATCTTGCTTATACATTACTTGCATTTCAGGACTCATAGCACCTAAGTACTTTTGAGATATGGAATTTTGAAGCATAAAATCCCCACTATTTCTAACCAGTTGCCTCATAGAATCTGAGCTATCATACTGAAAGTCTGGATTCATAGAAGATAGTAAGTTTCCTAGGTTGTCAGTGTCTTGATTTTTCTTACTAAGCATATCCTCATCTTGCTTTAATTTTGTTTCTATAACATTGTACATATTTGCACTTAGTTTTGGACTGCTAGCTACCCAAGCTCTTGCATTATCTATGCCCTGCTTAGTGCCTCTGTTTTCTTCGTTATAAATAAGACCAAAATCATCTAAAAAATTTTGTTCACCTTCTTCTTTTAACTGCCTATTAAATAATTGTTTTTCACGTTTTTCTCTATTCTGATTTATTTTTATATTTTCATCTTGAATTTCTTCGGCTTCTGCTTGCTTTCTTTGCTGTAATTCTAACATAGCATCAGCACGCCCTTGTTCTCTTTGCATTAATTGATACTCTGGACTAAAGTATTTAGATACTTCTTTTAAAAATACATCTAAACCGCTATCTGGTTTTTCTAAAACTATTTGTTTTCTATATAATCCGTTTGACATAATATCCTCTTAAATTTAGCCAAAGTTAAAATCACCGGGCAAGTAACGACCTTCGTCATCGCTCCAAGAATACACTTGCCCATTAAATTCAACCTTTCCTTGATTAGTGTCTGGTAGTTGTCCAACAACCATATAACCAGAGCCTTGATTTTGATTACCGGAATAAGGGGTTTGGAATTCATACTCGCCCATCATAGCACCTGCCTCTTCTTCGCTTGCTAGTGCCGCAATTCCAGCTTCCGTTTGCTCATCTACGGAGCTAGTTATTATTCTTTCAGAACTAATACCTGCAATGTCTTCCAACGTTTGTCTAGCATCTTCTATATCTCTTTCTCGAGCACCGGAAAGTGCAAATGTGCTGTCTGAAGAAGATTTAGGCATTTTAGTTCTAAGACCAGCATAACCCTCTTCTATTTCAGAGTAAGCATCTCCTAGGTCTAATGCGAAACTTTCTTCAAATTTTCTCCTTATCTCATCGTCTGTTGGTGAAAATCCGTACTGCTGGTATAAGCTATTAAAAAAAGCATTTGGCTGATAATTACTAGAATACATTCCTCCGCCCCCTTGGTCTCCTGTTTCTGATTGCGAAACATCACCGCCAGTTATAAATCTAGGTCTATGCATCTTCCAACCTTGATTTCTTCCTTTTATAATCTCATCTAATATCTTTGACGCACTTTCTATTGTATATTCACCCTCTTCATCTAAGACATCTAATTGATTTCTTTGATATTTTGAAAAGTCGTAAGGGCTATTAGGAGCTTGAG
>CENI01035538.1_pt1 | contig 20155 bp, 15 predicted proteins | sample 530161 | NCBI WGS metagenome assembly CENI01 (sample SAMEA2591107, study PRJEB7988) | marine metagenome | isolation source: saline water (ENVO:00002010), including | reverse complement strand
CTCTACTATTACGCTCTACAATTTTAGTTAGAGCATCAATCTTTTCGGCTAATTGTTCGTTAGTTACTTTCATTAAAATGCTAATCCTACTGTTCCGTTAGTTCCTACGATAGGATGGTCAGCAAAGGCAACCCAAACATATTTATAATCATTAGCGTTATGTACTGTATGTGCTTCGGGTAAACGAAAGCCTGTTGAAAATAAAGTTATATCTCTGTTTGTGTCTTCGTATGATGTAGAATCAGCCATAACATAACCCTCAACATTATTACCTGTTCTACCAGCTGACCCATCTTTTTGAATTGTTCCTTGTACTGAAGTATGTATCATCCAATTCATTGCCTCACTATTAGATTTTATCATTACAAATTTTGGTCTAAATCCACAATAACAAAAAGGAGCAGTAGGCTCGTTAGAATTTCCATAATGATGTCCAAAATGTGAAAACCCTTGTACCTGTGCAAAACAATAAGCTACATAAGTATGTGTGCCACTAGCAGAATCATTCACTCCAGCATGCGTACCAACACTAAAAACAGTTGATGTAGGAGCAGTATCATTCCAACGATTTACATTATCTGCTTGAGCTGCATTAGTAGCCATTTCCATGTAATCTGTTTCATCTATACCTTGATAATCATCTTTCCAATATACTTGTGTGTTTTCAGCACTACTTCTTCTTTTAACCCAAATCATTTTTGGAGCTACACCTAATCCATGTCCTATTGTAGCTGCACTCCCTGTGCCTGTATAAGTTACAATAGAAAATCCAGCTGTAGTATTAGCTTGTACTGTTGATGTAATAGAACCATCAGAGTTTGATGATGTTGTGCCGCCATTAGCTTTCCATAAATTTTGAATATAATAATCACTAGCAGTATTTGTTTCTAAAACTCCACCTGTAAGTGTTAACCCATCTGATGTAAAGCTGGCTACTTTTGTATCTGTGCTTTCTAATGTATTATCATTAGTTCGGAAATTTTTAGTATATCCTCTTGTACTATCTACAACATTCCAATTAGAACCATCGTGTGTTCTATTTTTAGTCCAAATTAGATCAGGTTTAAAACCAATTCCTGTAATTGTTGTTGTACTTGCTGAACCAGCATAAAGGTCTGATTCAAAATGTGCTGATGGTTTTGCTATTGTTGTATATGCCATGTTATTCTCCTATCCATAATCTTTAATATTTTTTGTGCAAACAGCTAAGTAGTTTGTAGGCGGTGCATATTCAAACGTGCCGTTTCCTTGTGAGTCTGCATTACCACTTGCTACTGCTGTTGTTCCAAATCTGCCCTCTCCAAAATTACATTGAATAGTATTTGGGTTTGCTCCACCACTTCCATAAGTTCTTTGATAAACAGCTACTGCTGGTCTAAAAAATTCTCCATTAGCTGTCCATGTTTTATGTGCATTATTTCCACTAGCTATATCTGATGATGATGTTGCGGTATCACTTGATGGTACAGTATTCCATGTGCCATTTTTACCCCACCATATCTTTCCAGCATCAAGGTCATAAGCTATCATTAAAATATCGTTTCCTGAAACACTTGCTATATTTGAACCACTACCATCATTCCATGCTACTTCTGTATTATCTCCTCTCTGTATATTACGAGTTGCTGTTCCAGCTTGAAATCCAAAACCATCTCCCTCGTTTCCTTGAATAAAAGGAGAACGATAAGTTGTATTAATCATTTCATTAGATGCTTTAGAGTTTGCTAAACTTATTCCAACAGTAGAATACATGCCCTCAATGTGTTTAACTTCAAAATACCATTTACCTTTAGTACATGCTAATGTTCCAGCACTTCCTTTAAATCCATCTGAGGTTGATTGACCATCTTCCCAACCTGTTCCAGCATATTTCAAAGCAGTTGCAATACCTGTGTAATATGACTCGTGTGCATTTAATGTGCAAAACAAATTACTAGGTGTTGATACAGATTGTTTTAAATTTCCACCGACTGTAAAATCATTTGACTGTCCAGAGGAGTCTGTGCCTAATGCAGCACTATTTTCAAATTTTAAAAATGCAGAGTTATCTGCTGAATAAGTAACAGATGGAGATAAGATCGGTTTCCATTCTCCTGTTGTACTATCAGCTTCTGCAAATACTGTTGGAGCATACGATTGCCCCTCCACTATATGAACATGAGCTAAGTGTCCATCCCAAAAATTTTGAGAAGATGAGCCATGTCTTGCACCAATAAGTGTTGCATTACCTGATTTAAATACTCCTGTGTCTGTATCTTGATTAGGTGTTGTTGAATACGCCCATGATGTTAATTGGTCTCCATTTACATATATTCTAATTCTATCTCCAGCAGTAGATTGCGTTGTATCTACTCTTAATACTATGTGATACCATGAGCCAACATCAAATAGTTTTCTGTTAGATTGATAATTAGTAACTAAAGAACTACTTGTCATATTAATAAATTTTATAAGACCATCGCCCTCTATGGATAAACTTCCATAATTAGCTCCATCATCTTCAACATCACTACTAAAAATTGTCCTAGATGTTAAGAGAGTGCCAATTTTACACCATGCTGACACTGTGTAAGTTTTTTGATTACCTGATGATGATACTGCTCTTGTTAAATATGAAGTTGCCATTAGTTAAATTGTCCTGAGTTAGCCATGCCAACACTTACTGTTATACTGAAAGCTCGATCTACTGTTTGGCTTTCTCCATCTGTTAATCTTAATGTAAAATTATACGTTGTGCTAGCAGTTGGCGATGGAGCTGTGCCACTTATTACTCCTGTGCTACTGTTAAGCGTTAAATTCATTGTACTTGTTGGAGTATTTGAGTTACTGGTTAACACGCTTGTAGTCTCGCTAAACGCTACTGTTGAATCTGACGAGCCGTCTATATCTATAGAGACTGATGCTCCAGCTGATACTTCTCCTAGACTTCCAGCCGATGTGCTAAAGGTAGGAGCTGTACTAGCTGTAAGAATATTATTGGTACTACGTCCAGCGTTACCATCTGGATTTTCTACTCGTACATGATAGCTACCAGAAGCAAGCGTTACATTTACAGATAACGTGGTTGCATTAGTAAATGACACTGAGTTTGGTCTAGTAATCGAACCATCAGTTTTTATAAATTCAACAATAGGCACAGTTACAAAATTTGTACCTGTAATATTAATAGTAGTTGCAGTAGCTGGAGGTATTGTTTGTGATACATCAGCTACTGTTGGTTTAGTTTCTGTTGGCACTTCTGCAAACGATAGGTTTCCAGAACCATCTGTTTTTAAATAATAATTATTTGTAATGCTTGATGGCAAAGTCAATGTATAAGATTGTGCTGCCGAATGTGGTGGTCCTTTAATTTTTATTCCATGAGAGTTATCTTCACAGTTAAGCTGGATAGTACCAGCGTTAGTATTACCTTTAACTTCTAACATACCTGTGCCATTTGGCGTAAGTATAATATTACCATTGCTTGTAGAGGTATTAATTTCTCTGGCTTGTACATCCAGATTGCCGCCTAATTGTGGGCTAGCATCTCCTACAATATCTGTAAGTCCTGTATCAATACTGGTCCATGCAGATCCATTGTAAAATTTTAAATTGTTATCAGTAGAGTTATAAAACAAATCTCCCTCATCTAATGAACTACTTGGATCAGATGTGCCAATTCTATATATAGCTGCAAAGTTATTAACATCAGATATGTTATTAGCTACTGTCGTTACGTTAGATGAAATACCAGCCACGCTAGTAACGTTAGATGATATTCCAGCAACAGTGGTTACATTGCCGCTAATACCAGCAACAGTTGTAACGTTAGAAGAAACTCCGGCAACAGATGTAACGTTTGACGAGATGCCGGCAACGGTGGTGACGTTTGAGGAAATACCAGCTACAGTCGTAACATCACTAGCTATTCCAGCTACTGTGCTGGTGTCTACCGCTGTGAATGTCGTCGCTACATTTCCATCGCTATCAAAGGTCATTACCTTAGATGCTCTGGTCGCCTTGGCTGGTAAAGAAACAGTAGCAGATATTGAATCAGTATCTAATAATTTTACTGAACGATCCGATTGTTGATCTATATCTGCAAGTTTTGCATAAACTTTATCTAAATCTGTATTGAGAGCAGTAATATCAAACGTTCCAGATGGGCTAAAATCAGAGGCTCTCTCTATGGTAATGTCCCTGATAATAGTAATAATAGCTCCAGCAGATATGCCAGTAGCTCCTATATTGACTGTGCCTCCAGCACCAAACTCATAAGCATCATCACTATCAGAAGCTGCGCCTGTAATAGAATACTCATTTACAGCATCAGCATTAGCGTCATAGGTAAGCAATGTCGTGCCATTGTAAACCTTGATATCAGCTACTGCAAAAAACTCAAAGGGAATAGTAAACGCTTGCTGGTTAGCTGTCGCTGTATATGCCACCCTAGGCGTATTTTTAGCACTAACGATTGTCATCGCATATCTCCATATCTACTCTCTCTTCTAAATTTATTCATATCTTTTACTCCATATATATCATCAAGTGTTAATGGATGTAAACCAACATCATCAATAAAATTTAGTGTTCCTTTTAACCAATATAAATTTTGAAAAAACATTAATTGTCTTGTAGCAAATGATTGATCACGGCTACTCCCATCTATAGCATCATAAGCAGTTAATCCTTTGCTAACACCTACTCCACCTAATTGACCATACATATCAAATTCATCTTTAGGACCAAACATTTGATTCATATTAAAATAAGGTCTAATTCCTTGTTCTCCTCTAGTTAAATTTTCAATAATTCTATTAGTTTCTGTCAACGGTATTAATGAACCACTATTTTCAAAATCAAATAATATTTGTTCTTCTCCTGGTTTATTATTAAAATTAGAATACTTAATAGTATTTGCTAGATGTGAGAATATAAAACTGCCAGCAACATAAGAGAAATAACTTCTATCCCTTTCTGCTAAGCCAGATGCAGTAATTTTTCTGTTAGCTGCTATAGTCCAAGCCATAAATTGTAATGGCAAAACCATAAATGCATTACTAACAATTACACCTCTAGTAATAGGAGTAATTTCTGTTGTACCTAACGTTACACCTTTTATTAATCCTCTTAGTATTTTTGAGTACTGATCATTAGATCCTAGTATTTTTCTAAAAGCTTCGCTATTTAAAACTATTTTTCCATGCATCATATTGTATTTATCTGCCAATGATGGAGTCACTATTGTTCTTTCAACATCTGCTCTAATTGCTTGTCTAAATCTTCTTAATGCATCACTACCACCTTTATTTGTTGACCATTCGTTTATGTTAGCCAAGTATAAAGGCGATCTATTTTTTTCTGATACTTGTTGTATAACACCATCATCAACTAAATTTTTAATTGTTTTTGCAAATTTTTTATCTAAACCATATGCTGTAAATCTTTTTTCATCTGCTTTATTTAACTTACCAGATGCATACAATATTGCATCTTCTATAAATCTATGACTAGATATACCAGCTTGCCAATTTTTAAGAATCCCTGTGTATTGTGTTAAACCATTAGCAAAATAAAAAGGTCTTTGTATATCTCTAAGTGCATTACCTACATCTTTTAATGGTCCAGTATATCTTAATCTTGCATCTGCTGAAGTTGTTGTTCTTGCAAATCCACCATTAATAGATTGTAATTCCATATAAGTATATAACCAGGATTGTTCTTCTAATATTTGTTTTCTTATTGGTTCAGTTAAATCGTTTAAAGCAGTAGTATATCTATCTGAATCTTTACCAAAAAATTTACGGAAACCATGAACAGCAATAGGTCTAGCTATTTCTGGTAATGAAGTAATAGTTACACTACCCATGCTAGTAAGAGTGTTGTAATTTTTCCAACCCTCAACAAATTGTTTACTCCAAGAAGTAGGAGAAAGAAAGTTTGTTATGCCATATAAATTAGCAATATTAGATTCAAAATTATTTATTGCTGCATTTGCTTGGTTTAATTTGAAAGATTTTTTCTTTGCTATTTCTAACATCATGTCTAGTTTAGCAAACGTACCATTACGATCTCCAAACTCTCTAGTCATTTCTATAGCAGTACCCATGTAATCTCTATAGTATGTTGCTACATCAGTAGAATTAGTATTAATAAAATCAATGCCTTGTACGTTTATAAAATCTTTGTTAGGCGCAATAATTGTTCTATGTATTAGAGGTGCTACTCTTTTGCTACCTGTAAAAGCTAATATATTATCTGGATCAAGATACGGTGCTTCTACACCCAGTATGTGATCTATTTTTTCATCAGCAATTTTATTAAGATATTCATCTAATGATTCAACACTAGGATTGTGTGCTTTTATTATATCTTTATCTTTTTTAAAACCAGCAACTAATGTTTTTTTAAATAATTCTGTATTTTTTTCTATTGTTTCTATATTCCAGATACGATGCATATATGTATGTGGTTTTTCATTAGGTGGTGTAAACGTCCATGACTCTCCAAATATATCATCTGTTCTAATTTTTATTTGATTGAGTAAATCTTTAGCTGAATTAAGCATAGATATTTGATTTGGGCTTAAGTTTTCTTTCTTCAATTGATTTTCTATTGCATTATTATATTTTTGTATTTTTTCTATTAACGTTTTTACGCTTTCTTTTGTAGGTTTCATCCCAAGTTCAATCATATCTTCATCAAATGTTTTATAAAATTTAGTTAATGCATTTCTTGCTTTTGTTAAAGCTTCTTTATGTTCTGTTGTTTTAGCTTTTTTTATCTCTAATGTAAAAAAATCTTCATCAACATGCAGTTTGCCTATATAATCATTAAACATTCTTCTGGTCATAAATATTTCTTCTGCTTTATTCCTACCTACAAAATTTTTAACTTTGTTAAATAAGTTTGAAGTTTTATTTTGTAAACTTTTTTCTGCTGCATCAGATGGTTCTCTAAATGTTGCTTGTGATTTAATGTTTGTAAAACTTATATTTTTTTCAATAATATCTCCAAATCCTTTTGGTGTTTCTTTTAATAGGTTTGCACTCTTTTCCATACCAGTTTCATATAGAATATATGCATCATCTATTTCATTTCTTAATTCTTCCATTACTCTGCCCCAATGCATATCACGTTTTATCATGACAGAACTATCAATAGTAATACCTCTGTCTGCAAATTTATTTCTTGTACCATAATCTCCTACTAGTTTATGCATAAACATATTTACTTTATTGTATGCTGATCCATGCAAAGATTTAAGAGCAGCTTGTTTACCTAATGGAGATAATTTATCTAAAGTTTTTGCTACCTTACCAATTGTTTTACCTAATACTCTTGCAATAATTCCATCTGCCATATCGCCAAAATCTGGTGTGTAATCCATATCTCCTTTTCTTATTGCTTCAGCTGCTATCTCATTTGATAACTCTTCTTCAGATTGTCTTAAAGTTTTCCCTGTAGCTGGTGTTCTATTTATATCTCTAACTACTTCTCTTCTAATTAAAAAATCTGTAAATTGTTTTTTATTACGTAAAATAGGTGCAAGATTATCTGGTATTCCAAAAGTTTCTAAACCTTGCATAAATCTTTCAAACATAATGTGTATGTGAGCTTCATCAATATCAACAAATTCTTTGCCACCTTTATTATAATATCTAATTGGATTGTAAATAGTATCCATCATGCTAAGTGTTCTTCTATCTGTTTTACTTCGTCCTGTATCAACTTCAATACGGTTTCCAAAACTATCTGTAAAATTTTTTGAATTACCTGTTGTACCTCTAGTGATAGTTCTGGTAATACCATCAATATTTAAATCAAAATCTACTGGTATACCTCCATCTTCTTCTTTTGCTTTTTTTAAATACTCTTCTATCTCAGCTTTATCAGATTTTTTGTTATATATAATTGCATTCTTTTGTTTATTTAACATTGCTCTTTTGAAACCAGTACCAACACCGCCAAAGATTCCTCCAAATAATGCACCCCCACTTATGTACGCTACTGTTTGTTCTGATGTTGCTAATGGATTGTAATAATGTCTACTTACTTCTCCAGCTCCAACTATGCCAGAAGCTATTGCAGAACCTCTTAAAACATTTGGTATATATGCAATGCCTTTAGTAAGAGCAAGAGGTGTGTAAGTGCTTGGTTGTAATATTGCAGATACAATTGCTGGCGTCCATCTATCGCTGTTTGCCATTCTTGCTGCTCTTGCTTCGTTTCTTAATATGTGTTGTTTTAGTACTTCGTGTTCTTTTGCATTAGTTATATTTTGATCTGCAAAATAATCTCTATAATCTTTAGTACCATTTTTACCATCGAATCCAATCATATTTTCTTCGTCATACCATATATAATTAGGATCTGGTTCAAATTCTTGTTTAATATAAAAAGGTATTGGTCCTATATTAGTTAATATTCCTTTTTGTCCAAGACCTTTTCTTATTTCAATGTCTTGTAACATTGGTCCAACTTCATATTCGTAAAAATTATCTACTACATCTTCCCAATATGTTGTTTTATTTTTTATATCAATCGGCATTTTCTAACTCTTCTTTAATTCTTTGTATTTCTTGACGTTTAATATCTAACAATTCTTCTCCAGTAATTACAATTTCTGAACCATTGTTATCATTTACTTCTACATATCTATCTACAGTAAACTCATCACTACTATCATCAAATACACTAATTTGATATAACATAATATTTTCATCAGTATTATAAACATACATTGGTATTGCAAAATAATCTTTACCTAATGTACCAGTAACTCTTTCTGTATTACCTGTACCAGTCATGTATACACTACCATTATTACCTCTGACTTTATTTTCTATATATTTTTTTATGTAATTAGAATTTTCTCCATCAAAACCTTGATTAAAATAATTTTCATAGGGCGTACCTGTTAAGTCATAAGCTTCAAGATCAGATCGTTTGATAGAATAAACTCTATCTATTGGCATAGCTACAGCATGATTTTGTCCATCTCCTGTTATAGGTATCATTGCTCTACTAAAATTAGAAAGTTGTATTCTGCTTTCATCTCCAGTTGCATTATCTAAAAAATAAGGCATTGCTTGTTTTGCTAATTTTATTAAATCAGCACGTTTAGTTGTGTTATCTTTTAACACCAAGTCTTTAATCATAATTTGATTACTAAGAAAACCTTGTATATCTAATACTAAAGTATCTGGAAACGATGCAAGATTACTATCTTTAACAGCTGCATTAGCTAATGATGCTACATATTGATTACCTGATTCATAAGTTTGATCGTCGATATAACCTACTCTTTTAGCTAGATTCATTATTGATTCTTTACTTTTTATATCATTATGCATTTGTGTAAATTTTTCGAAGTTAAATTTACCTGTTTCATCAAAAGACATTTCATATGCAGCATTTATTCTAAATATTTTTCTAACATCTCTTAGATTTAATCCTCTTAATTTTGTATTTGTACCTCTTTCATCAAAATACTGTTTTATATTTAAGATTGATTCTAATGATCTTTCGCTTATAACATTATTATTCAAAGCATTTCTTACTAAATCATTTGCTTCTGTTGGCAAACGTCCAAAAGCACGTAATGTATATTCTTCATATGTACCAATAAATGGATCATCTTTTCGTAGCCTTGAGTACTCATTAAATATTTCTTCAGATGTTGATTTGTCTCTAAATAAAGTATCAAGCTTTTGATCTGAAAGTTTTGACATATTATATGACCAAGACTCATCATCTTTGTTCAATCTAAAATCTGTCATATATGTTTGTAAATTTTGATTATTAATTACAGCACTAGTTTCAGCACTAATATATTTTTTTCTATTTTTTAAGACATTAAGGATTCTTTTATTAACCGATGGATCAGAAAAAAATTTTCTTTTTTCTTCTTTGGAAAAGAATGTATCGCCTGGTTGAATAATGCCATTTTCAATTGCTTGCATTAAAGCTTTTATTTTTTGCGCTTTGTTTATGTTTCTATTTTTATCATCATTAATTAATTCTTCTGGAAATCTATTTCTTATAAACGTTAATGATTCTAGATATAAATCATAATCAGCAATATCTTTTAACTTTGCTTCACGTATTTTTGGACTAAGATTCATTACAGCTTCTTTGTATTCTTTTGAAAGATTAGAATCAGATGCTCCTGTCATTATAATGTTGCGTGATTGTTCATTATAGTTAGAAAATTCAATGTCATTCAAACTATTTGTATTATCTATTGCTCTCTTTTTTTCGTAAGAATTAATAACATCATATTCAAATCTATTTAATTCAGCCCCAGCATGTATTTGCATAACGGTTTTAAACTTTGGTTCATATGCTTCAAAAATATTATCAAGATAATCTATAGATTGATTTCTAAATTCTTCTGGTGTTCTACCATCAATTTTTGCTCTAACAGCAAATTCTTTAATTTTAGCTGATATATCTTTTTTGCCTTGGAATTCATAAAGTTTATATATTTGTTTTTCAAATGTATCTTGTCCTGTTTTGCCTAAATAATCAGGTACTTTTGGTAAGACTGGTATTTCTACGCCGCTTTCTAGTGTTTTATAAACGAACGTAGTATCTTGTGCTGCTTCTAATCCTAACTTTTTACCTTGTTCTTGTAGTCTTGTTAACTCATTTTGTGACAAAGTTTCAACTAGATTATCAAAACTATTAGCATCTTGTTTAACTTCAGCAGCAGCAAAACTTCTACCCTCTCCTCTAGCAATACCTATTTCATTTAAAAATTTTTGTGATCTTTCGTATTTTTTTATTGCCATTATGATTTCTTCTTGGGTGGATTATTAAATTCTGATGTAAGTTTTGTTATTCTGTTTATGCCTGTAACTGTAGTTTGTAAAACTTCTGGTAATGGATCTACAGCTTCTTTAGCAATACGTGCATCTTCTGATAAATCAAATGATTTCATTTGTGATTCTAAACTTCTAAAACCTAAAGCACCTAAGTCATCTTTAAATGCACGTCTAGACGCTAATAGTATATTATTAAATGAACCAGAATCCTGTGTAGCTCCTGTTGATGCCATATCAACTGTCTGTTTGCTAGACATTGCTGCATACTTTCTTTTTAAATCATTTTGTTCTTGTAAGTCTTTAATTGCTTGTTCTTCTCTTTCTCTTGCATAACGTATTTGTTGTTCATTAAATTTTGCTTTTTGTATATCTGCTGCTCTTTTTTGTGCTTGTCCTTGAGCATAAGTATTAGCTACGTTCATTCCAACATTTGATGCAAATGAAATTAACGAAGCAGAAGTTCTTACAAAATTACCAGCGTTAATAAGAGCAACACTATTAGTTGCTCCACCCAATGCAGTTATTTGTGTTCCTAAATAAGCAATAGTAGTAGGTTCACACATTAGTAATATATCTCCGAGGTTATTGCCAATATCCTCAATGGTAAAGGTACTGACTGTGTTATTGTCATATTTGGTTCATCACTATATCCTAGAAAAAATACAGTTTTTTTACCAGTAAAACTAGCAATAGTATCTGCGTTATTAAGATCAGATACTGTTGTTATAATTACATCATTAGAATTAACTTGTGCATTGTATGAATTTGACATTTCTATTACAGCTTTAGCAATCTTTCTAGGATATGCAGTCAAAGGAGATTTACCTCCAGATATCTCTACTACTGAATCAACAGGCAAAGTATCTATTTCTAAAGTATAATCAATCCCTATATCTAGTGCAGATGCCACGCTATCCAACACGACAACACCGCCGCTAGTAACAGTACCATCTCCATAATAGTTAATATTACCTCCCTCTGTAGTACCAGAAGTACCATATACTTTTAATCCTCTCATATCAGGAGCTGAATTCAAGCCTGACCAAGTTTTAGAAAAAGTAAATCTAAGCTCAACATTGTTAGATGTGCTGACAGCAGCATTAACCGTAATGTTATATTCTCCAGAGACACCTGTAGCAGTTGCAGCATTAATTGTATATTCTGTGCCTGTACCAGCAAATTGAAATTTTTCTCCTACTTGAGGAGCATTAGTAAATCCATCTGCTATAAAGCCAGTCGAGCTACTCGTAGTGCCGTTGGTCAAGGGGGACCCATGTGGTTGGTAGCTCGCTGACAATGTTTTAGTACAAGTCATATCTGTAGGTATATCATATACAGTTGATGATATTTGTTCTAAATAATAAACTGTGGCTGAGTTAATAGTTCTTTTTACAGAAACATAGATATTACTTGTTGTACAAGCGATAGATTCATAATTACCTGTAGTATTCCAGGATACCCACCCAGCTATTTTTTGCGCTCTTTGTATAGAATAAACAGCAATAGTGCCATCATCATTTATAAAAAAGTAAAATTGTTCTGTTCTATTAGGAAATGAAGAAATTACAGCAGTATCAGTAGGTGTAGATATTAAATGTGCAGACTCTATACTAACAGGTGCGCTTTGAAATTCTTCAAGACCAGAATTATAAAGATACTCTCTAACTGTTCTACCATTACTTTGCACAAACAATGATGAAGAATCAAATAATCTTGGCATAGCTTGTTGTGTAACACCATAAGATGACTGTCTTACTAATTGTATATCTACCGGTGTTATAGGTTTTGATACTTGTGCTTTTAAATAAAACTCAGATGTATTTGTAAGTATTTCTAAAACCTTACCAGACCTAATATGTCTTATTTCATTTATTTCATCTGATGCTATTTGTATTTGTACTGAATCTGCATCATCTGAATCGCCAACATCAAAGTTAAAAAACTGTGCTGTTTTACTACTTTGTATTCCATCTGGTAAATTTTTAACACCACCAAAAAATAATCTTTGTTCATGGAATGATGTAGCTTTTGGATAACCATTAATATCAGAAAACACTTGTTCATCCCAGTTTCTTGTTGGAGGATGACCAACAATTGTGACTCTTACACCACCGCCATCTACAGATTCTGTAGCTGTATCACTACCGCCAGCTGTAAATTGATAATGATCATCATCTACAACAGTAATTGTTCTAGCGCCATTTAAATTGCTAGCTGCTAAACCATTACCATCGCTGTCAAAAATATCTTCACTACCACCTATTGTAAGAGAAGCTCCAGTAGAAAATCCATGGGCTACATGAGTTACTGTTATTGTACCTGTGCCTTGTGCTACAGCAAATGGATCTTCATCTAATATCATTTCTGGTACAGATTTTAACGTTGCTGTAACTGTAGTAGCGTTTGTATAGGCTGTAATAAGCAATTCTGCGCCCATATATCGTATTCTGGTACCAACATAGCTTGATGTAAAATAATCAGCAGAAGTAGTACACGTAACGTTTGTATCGTCTTTTGTTACTGAATTAATATCTAATGTAATAGTATCAGCAGCAAATTTAAAATATGGCTGATATACTTTCTCTCCATTAATACTGCTGTCAAATGCAAAAGTTGTAAGCGTAAATGTTGTTGCCCCTGTTCTTGTAATTACTCTTGGCATAAAATCTTCATGTACCACAATCATAGTGTCGCCTTGTTGTGTGTAGTTTAATTCAAATAAATTACTAGTTGTCCAAGGACATGAAGTTATAGTTTGCAATAATGTACCGTTTGTTGAATATATCTTTAATTCTGTGTTTTGAAATGCAAAGATATACTCTTGATTCTCAGAAAAAATAAACGTTTCTAGTCTTGATGATGCTCCAAGATCAGCACGATAAACAGATCCTGGTCTTCTTTCTACACCACCTTGGTTATTTACTATTACATTTCTTGCTTTTTTTAATGCTGATCCATAAGTTTGTATATCAGCTCGTGCTATAAGTTTCGGATCTATCTCCCCTTTATTAAAATTTGATTGAGTAATTCTAGCAATTGGCATCTAAGATGATACTGTCGCCTTTATTGTTCCTAAAGGTCCAGCATTCCTCCTATTCCTAAATCTTGTAGTGTCTACTTTTCTTGTAGTTTGTGCTTGTGAATCTTGCGCTCTTGCTATTGCTAACTGTGCGATAGCACGTTGTTGATATAATTGTGATAATTTATCATTCCTTGCTATTGCTCCAGCAAATAGTGATGCAAGTTCGAATATTAAAGCTTGTTTGAAATATGGAGGAAAGTTAGCTTCTGATGGTTGAAATGTATAATCAGCTACTACAGTATCGCTAGATGATGCATCACATAATATATCTGATTCATATCTGTCAAATTCTATAACATTATCATTGACTGTTACTGTATGTATTAATAATGTTCCAGATGGTACAGCATATTTAGCAGACCATCTTGCTGTTGGAGCCGAAGCATTCCTTGATAATTGTGCTTGTTTTGCTGAGAATCTCCATCTGGATCTTGTTAACATATTCTCCAAAGTAGATTCATAGAGTTGATTAGCTACTTTTGATTCAGTAGTATTTTCGGAAAAAGACGTTATTGTATTAGCACCTACTAATACTAAAGCCTTACTACATATATCAAATTTACTATCACTCATAATTTAAAGTGGGGGAGAGAAGATAAACAAGGTAAACTCTCCCCCTGAAACATTATGTTCCGTTCGCTGTGGTTACAGTTGCTGCTCCTGTTGCAGATTTAATAATTACAACATCTACAGTTTGAGTTCCACCAGTAGAACCTACACATAAGATAATGTCGTATTGTTTTAAATCATCAGTTGAGCTATTAAAATAGCCAGAGCCAACAATTGTACTAATAGCGTCAGTACTTTGGTAAACAAAGAGATTTTGATTACCAGCACCAGCTATCTTTTTTAAGTTAGTTGCATCTAATGCCATGATATCCTCCTTATTCTGTGATCTGACATTCAATTGCGCCGTCGTTGTCAATCATGACAGCTCCAGCACTAAAGTATGACGTAATCAAGTTACTGACCTTTTCAGGTACATAGTTCATTTCCGTTCTTACATCTGAACCAGACGCCAAACCTACCGATGACATATGGTAAGCGTGACAATCTCTAGTGGTACTAGATAAAGAAAGTCCCGAATGTGTAAACCACAAGAATCCTAACCAACGTTTAGCAGTCATGCCACCAGCGTAAGGTAAATCTTGTTCTCCCACATATTCTGCTCTACTGAATTGATCTATTTGTAATAAATCAGCCCAGCCAGCAGGCGAAACAACAAAGTATCTTTGTCCATCATCTGGAACATCAGCTTCACCAAACGTTTCATACACAGTTAGTGCTTTAGCTAATGTTAAAGCAGCTGATCCATGTACAATGTTTGCTGAGTTAGATCCAGCATCAAGAACATCAATAATTAATTGGTCCATTTTACGTCCTAAAGCAGCCGCAGCAGATGTAGCTAACACTTGTCTTTCGTCGATGTTAGTTTTAATTTCATCTAAGTTGTCGACATAGTCGGCAGCATAGAAATCAGCTAAAGTGACATCTACTGTTGAATGTGTTATCTCCATAGTGTTGACTTGTCCGTGTCTAGATTTAGTAGACGCCGCACCTTTGCCAACTTTCTGGAATCTTGCTTGGTTGCCCGAAACGTTATTAGATTGGCGTACAGTATTACGCAGTTTGCTTCCCATCCTCTGATAAGCCATGTGGACTTCGGCTTCAAACTGCTTAATAAACGCATTGCTAATTTGCGTAGCCATATTAAGCCTCCAAATTGTTAATTGTTAAACTAACAGTTGTCCTTTTCTAGCTTATCTCGGTTGTCCAAATTGGACCGATATCCCCTAAAACGGGCTGTATATTTTTAGATACATTAGGTATCTTCTTATAAAAATACATTAATTCTATATCTTTGACAATAATATTCTTACTTTTAAAGCTAAAACCTAGCCATTTTAACCATTTTATATTGTTTTTATGTTCTTTTGTTATGTAATTGTATACATATTCATAGTCTGATAAGAAATAATTACACCATTTTTTAGTTCTTTTAGAAAAATAATACCAATTTTTGTCTAGTTCTTCTGAAGATAACATCCAAACTGAGCCATGTTTTAAGTTATATCTATTAGAAACAACACCAAACATAGCAACAACACTACCATTATCAAGAACAGTATAAGTATTTACATTAGGTCTGGTAAATCTAAAAGGATTTATTAAAGCATCTAATGGTGTATGATTATTGAGAGCAATTTCATATTTGTCTAATTGACGTAGTTTGAACGCCAGCTCGAAAGCATGAGCTGGTGTTCCTTTTTCAACATAAAGCACTAAATACTTCCTACAGTATTCAATCTACTCCATGCTGCATCTACTTTTTTTACAAAATCAGGGTCTCTATGTCTTGAATCATAATACCTTTTATCATTCATCATAGCTTTAACGTCAGTAACAGTAAGTTCTCTTTGAGGTTGCGCTACTGTATCAGCACTACTAACAGAGGATTTTGTTAAATTTATTATTTTTTCTAATATACCTATGCCTATGGCATTAGTTCCTAGAGTTGTATTAATAATCTCATTTTCTTCTGGAGTAAAGTTAGAATTTGTAAATCCAGATACAGCATCTAGCCTAGCATTCGCATTTTCTCCTAGTTTTTTGACTTCTTCATCTACATTAGGCTGATTTCCCAGCATCAAATCAACATATTGATTAATTCCATCTTCAAATTGATCTTGATCTAAGCCCATATCATGACATTTATTTCTCCACCAACCTGTTAATGGGTTAGCTTCTACCATTTCTTCAGTTACACCCTCTACCAATTTAGGTAAAGCATATGCTTCTGCATTTTCTGGTAAATCTGCAATTGCTTCAGTCTGTAAATCTTTTAAGACTTCTTCTCTTAGTTCTTCTTTTTTACCAGTAGATAATTTTTCTACATGATTATAAGATTTTACTAAATCTTCTACTCTTACTTGACCTGTTTCAGTATTCCAAAACTTTTCTGGTACTTCTTCTGGTCTTTCAGGTATTGTTTCACGTAAAACATCATTTTGTGTCGGTTGTTCTTGTGTTACTTGTTCAGTAACTGGTGCTTGTTCTTCAGCCATTTTTACTCTCCTTTACCATGTTTTGACTTACGCCTTTGTTAACTCTTCTTTGAATAAGACCAACTAAATATCTCTGTCCCTCTAGATGACGTAGGTGTTGATCCGATATTTCAGGACCAGCTACTGCTTCTAGTGTCAAAGCCTTTAGATGTTTGAGGATTTCAGAACCGCCCGCTGTGTTGAACATTTTGTAAAACAAAGTATTTAAGTTCTCCTCGGCTTCTGGTGGACGTTTGATTCCATCCAATCCAATAAGCGTACTGGGCTTTTTCTCTGTCATATTAACTCCTATTGTTCAGGAGGCGTTTCCTCCTGTGCTTGTTGCATTTGTTGTTGTTGCATCATCTGTTGCATTTGTTGTGCAGCAGCTTGCATTTCTTCCTGTGAACGTATAAGTTCTTCAGGAATCCCTAACTTTTTAGCTACATATTTAGCAACTTCATCCTGTTTTATTAGAATATTAGTAAGTTCTGGACCTACTCTGCCTTGTATCATAGCTAAAAATCTGTCAATGGTAGCCACATCTTGTTGATGTTGTGCTTGTGCTAACGGGCTAGAAGATTGTATTTTAATCTCTCTACCATTTATTGTAGGTACTTTTATCCTACCTTGCTTTTTAAGAATATATACTACTCTTTGTAAAACAGGAGCTACCATTTCTGACTGCAATCTGCCAAAAGCAGCACCTATTTGTCTTGATAAATCTGCTTGTCTTTCAGCTACTTCAGTAGCAGACATAGGAGTTTTTTCATTCGGATTGCCTAACATATCATTATATAAGGCTTTCTTAATATTGGTTCTCATATCTCTTAATACTAAATCAGAAATATTAAAATTACCGGCTGGAGCTATTGGTGTTAATCCTTGCGATCCAGCTGCTTTTGGAATAACCGTCCCTGGTATTAATTGAATGTTATCAACATTAATTACTCCATCATCTTCTACTTGATACATACCTGAGATTGCCATTTGAGCGTTCTCTAATATTAATTCTACAACTAAGTTAGCTGTTTTAATTGCTGGTAAAGCTAATTGCAATGGTCCTCTGCCGTAAGTTTCTCCAGAGCATTTGCTCCATCTGTAAACAATATAAGGATTTGAGCCAAGTCCAGTAAAGTCTTCTTCGTATAATTTAACTTCATGTTCTTTGTGTATTACACAAAATCTGTACTCTTCTTCTTTAGTATTAAAGTAATTTCTATATACCACTTCAATTATTTCACAATCTTTATCTGGTGCTTGCTGAATATCCATTACTAATTTATCTTCAAACTTTGCGCCTGGATATGCTACTGATAATTCTTTAGCTTTTATTTTTCTTCTTCTAAAGACATGGTCAACTTTATCGTCGTGACCAGATGTTAGATAAACATGAGGTAAAGGAATTGATTTAAATACTATTGGATTTGTCGCATCTCCCTCCTCTACTAATAAAACAGCTGTTCCAAGTGCTATGTCTAAAAATGATTCATGTACTTCTTGAGAAAAATTTGAGTTTTGTAATATTTCAAATACATACTCAGTTACTTGATCTAATAAAAGATTTGCATCTTTTTGTAATTCTTTAGGAATTTCTGTGCCAGCTACAAAATCAGCCCATCTAGCATAGTTTGGTACAATTCCAGATTGTAATCTTGAGGCAAACTCTTGTACGCCTACCACTGCTGTCTCATCAAATATGCGGTCTGTTCTTCTTCTGCCTGGAGTTTCTGTAAAGAAACTTTCTCTTTGTGGTAAAGCATATTCATAACACTCTTCAAATGTGCTAGTCCATTGATCCTTTACTTGTCTTGCATATTCATATCTCTTAAGTAATTGTTTTACTGGAGATTGTGAATAATCTATTTGTTCTGTTTGTATTTTTTCAACTGGCATTACACACCTAAATCAGTTTTGCTTAGTAAACCTCTGTCTATTTCAAATCCCTCTCCGCCTTTTCTACTAGTTAAAAGCGATCTTCTACCACGTTTACCATAAACATTTGCTACTCTATCTTCATAAGCTTGTTCTTTCAATTCTCTTGCTTCTGCAAACTCTTCTTTTCTAATACGAGAACGTCTAGCTTTTGCTTCTTCTTCAATAGCTGGATCTGGTGGTGGTGGTGGTGGCGGCATGCTTGGTCCTCCTCCGAAACTACACATTACTTTCTCCTCTCATAAATTCTTTTTGGTTTTAAATCAAAAACATTAAAATTCTTTCTTGCTATCACAGGTTTACTACTTTTATTACCAACAGTCAAGTTTCTTCCCTCCCCAGCGCCCAATAACATATATTGTAAAGCATCATGTACATGGGAAAACCTATTCTTATTAGGTCTTTCATCATATCTTTCCCCTGAAACTTGCATTCTTCTATAATGATATCCTCCATTAAATCCTTTAATTAAGTTAATACACTTTGGATCTATCAATATTCCAGATTCTCCATCTACCATTCTAGATAATGTTGCATTAACACTCTCTAATCTTAGTGTTACATCATTTGAATGTGTTGGTCTAGCACTAATACCACGTCCTCTTAATATTGAAAATGGTGTAGATTCGTCTGTCTGCGCTCTATGATCGCCAGCTGGGTCACCAAATATTACAAAATTTCTTGGCATATACTCTGCCATTTTAGATTTTATTAAATCACTAAAGCGTAATATACCCATATCTTCTGCTACAAGTTCATCTAGTATAAGCCATCTACCCCTTACCTTTTGTCCAAATACTGCTGCTGGTGTTAACCCAAAATCTATACCTACATAGATTGATGTTTCTTGCATAGAAGCTATATCTCCATTTGCAACATGAACATCTTGTCTAAACATTTCATATACAGGTTTACCATCTTCAATTTGTCCTAGTTTATTTAAAACATAAACATCAATCCATGATTTAGTTTTACCTCGTATAATACTTTCATAATAATTTTTAGTTAAGTTTTTACCATTTTCTTTTTTGTCATTATTTTCATAATTTGTTACACGTTTTTCTTTATCAGTTATTTCCAACATTGCTGGGGGCTGATTAAAGAATCTCCATGTATCTGGCTTAACTAACATCTTAGCTTCTTGCTTAGTAATATAATCTGGCAACATTGCTTCTCCAGATAGGATTGACCACCAATGATCTGTATCTGGAGGGTTAGTATCAGCTATAACACCATACCAACTAGGACCACCATCACGCATACTAGGATAACGTCCAACACGCATA
>CENI01005562.1_pt1 | contig 20645 bp, 13 predicted proteins | sample 530161 | NCBI WGS metagenome assembly CENI01 (sample SAMEA2591107, study PRJEB7988) | marine metagenome | isolation source: saline water (ENVO:00002010), including | reverse complement strand
GGATTTTGATATACCATGAAGCCACTGAATAGCGCAATGACGAGCCAGTTAGACTTCAGCCATGACCGCAGATCACCACCCTTTTTGCGCGGCATTCCATCAGGACCGATCTCTAAACCAGCAGCCTCTAGCTCCATGATTTTAATTCTCATACGCTCTTCTTCGTGTTTTTGTAGCGCATCTCGTATGAGGTTGGGCAGCTCGGCTTTTTGTAGCGCCCAAGCCGCCTCCACATCTCCGCGCAAGTAAGGCTTTACACTTTCCGCGATTGCAGAGGCGGTAGGCAGTTGCCCGATTTTGTTCTCAAGCCCTCGCACCTCGACTGTCAACCGATCAATCTCGGTCCAAATGCGTTGAGGTGGGATGACATTGTTAGGCACTAATAACCTCTGCGGCCTTGCGCCTGATCCAGTCTAACGATCCGACAAGCCTGCTGTGTAGTGCGCGATCGACATCTGTTGCTAGGTTGAGCATAATCTTGTTTGTTAACGCATTGTATATAACCATAAGCTCTTCAGCTTGCGCGCCGTATGGTTCGTTTTCACGGATGAGATCAACCAAACCTTCCGGCACTTGACTCAATGCAGGCTCTGGCTCTGGCTCTACTTCAACAATTTCTGTTTCGATAACTTCTTCAGCGGTAACATCGCCATCGCCGTAACGTTCTGGCTCTGGCGGAATATCCTGACCGCTTCCATTTGCGATGTCTCGCAGTGTTTGTCTCCACCCTTTCCAATCGGGCGCAATAATCTTTTGCGTCTCCAATGCTTTGGCATGTACGAAATCCGTCCTACTTAACTCTTGGTTTGCCTTCTTGCGCAGCCACGCATCTTTTTCAAACAACCCGTCATCGTCAACTATCTCTGCGCTACACGCATACGCACCCTCTGGCATTTCAGGCATCTCTAGCCCAATGTTAATTATGTTGCCTGTCGCGTCTCGAATGACATCCATAGTCTGTGTTTTCATTTTTCAGCCTACTCTATTTTAACTGCTATGTTGCCGCTTCCATCGAAGATAGATGCCAGATTATCTCCAGCCCAAGTCCAAGAAGTGTAATCACTTCCAGAATTATATCCGTATGTGCTGACGTTATCCGTTGCCAATGTTATTGTGTTATTAAAAATGATATCACTAAAATAACTTTGCGCTCTGTTTCCACTCATGCGCACAAGCATCGTAAAGAATAGCTCACCACCTGCATTTGTTATTTGCAGTGCAATAGTTTTTAATGTTGCATCTACATATGCGGTTGGATTAATCGATCCAAAATTACCTTGACCAAGAGTGTTCGTATCAAATCCCGCAGCTGTTACACTGCCTGATCCGCCAGTGCCTTGCGTTAACGTATAGTTAATGCCGACCTCTTCGCCGCCATCCATAACCGACATGAGTTGCAAAAGAATTGTCATGTGACGGACTTACCTCCGACTACAACTTCACTTGATGATATAAAAAATATGAATGCCATACCGCGTGGCGCAACTGTTCGCGTGCCTGTCGTGGTTGTTCCATCAAGGCGCATGGTTGTGATTGTGCCGTCAATGATAGATATGTTGCCAGCCGTGTTGTTGTAAACAATAACAACGTCACCTGCGGAACCAACGCTTCCATTAACAGTAACGTTACCCGTACTGACAATGCTATTATTCATGTCGGAAGCTGCAAGTGTTTGCGCACCACTAGCTTGCGTTACGGCTGGCGCTGCAATTGCAGTAGCTTTGATTGTTCCAGCAACCTCTAGTTTTTCAGCTGGAGTAGACACACCAATGCCCATGTTTCCGTTTGCCAACAATCTAGCAGGCTGCGATCCATTTACCTTAAAAATTAACGAGTCATCAACATGCCTATAAATTAACCCGCCAACATCTAGGTCGCTTTCATCACCAAAATTTAACTCACAATCTGAAGCACTGTCAGTAACGATGGCAGCTTTACAGTTACTATCTCGCATAACCAACAATTCAGTATCACCAGAGCTGGTCCAAGTTATACCGCTCGGAACCGTATGCACTGCTGTTAGCAAAGGCGTTCCGGTGTTGATTATCGTTTGTATGTCTGTACTAGCGCTCGACGTGCCAGTAATTAATGCCTGCCCACGAACTTCTAATTCTTGTTTTGGGTCATTGTTTTTAATCCCAACGAAACCACCTGACGTAATTCTCACATGTTCTGTGTTGTTAGTTTTAAAAACAATCGCACTTTGCGAGCCACCACTATTGTCATTATAGTCGGCATTAAACGCTATAGAACGCTCTGCATCTATTGAGACACCATCGCCACTATAATTGGTTAGCAACAATCCTTGCGTAAAGCCAGCGCCGCTTTTTACAACATTTAAAGTTTGAACTGTTGGTGTTGCGGTATTTACGAACTTGCTTGAACCTGTGTCATAATTAAGAACTTGGTTTGCAGCCGCGCTAGTAATCGTGACGTCTGACAGCTCATTCAAACTTGTTGCGCCACCGCCGCCACTTCCTAGTGAGGCAGCAACCCACGCGCTTGAACTATCACTCCATGACAACACTTGTCCGTCACTCGGAGAACCTGCACTAACGTCAGATAGGCTGTTCAAATTAGTTGTAGACGCACCAGCACCAACACCAATCCAGCCTGTGTTACCAGTGCCGCTTTCTTTGACATACAAGGAAGTGGCTGTTCCGCCATCAGACCTTAGAAACAGAGAGCCGATCGGCGCAGTTACAGAACCCTCTGGCGCACTGACACCAGATATGATGTTACTCGCCTTAACTAACAGATTACCGCTTGTATCAATTCTCAGCGCAAGGCTACTAGAACCCACGGCTGCGTTGCCGTAATTGAAAGACAAGTTACCACTTGCATCTGTAATTATGTGATTGCCAGTAGATCCAGATGCGCCGCCAAGCGATAGTTGCGAGGCTGCGCTGTCGTCAGCAGTACCAATCCGTGTGCCGCCAATGACAGTCAGAGGCTGATCACCGTTTGCCGTATTAATTCCGACGTTTGCGTTGTGTGTCCATACGCCAGTCAGCGTGTAATCCGCCGTCGTATCGAACTGTGGCGTGACAAGTGTACTATTAATGTCGCTTACGCGCTGATCGACCTGCTGGATTTGTATGGTTGCGCGATCAAGCGCATCATTGAAAACAGTCGGATAGAAACCACCAAGGTTTGCCAGCTTCACGTTTTGCGTCGTCGGCACATCTGAACTGATTGTGAGTGTTGTCGATGCTAGTGGCGGCGTAACCATTGTAATAGTGCCGCCAGCAGAAACATCTTGATCCGCGTTCAAGGTAACCGAGTAGTCTGTTGTTAACGTCTCAGTTGTTGTTGTTCCATTCGTTGTGGTCTTAACGACAACATCTGATGCCTCAAAAACTTTGAACGCAAACGCAAACTCTGTTGTGCTTCCGTTGCCAGTGTACGGTCCAGCAGTGCGGACCTCTGTGGATATAGTCATGTGGTCAGCCTCTTACTTTTACCTTTAGTTATCATCGTCTGGTCCCGTTATCAAATATTCAGGGAGTGTGGGATCGTCGTCTTCTTCGTAAACGCTTATAACTCTATCCATCTGGGTCATTCCAGGAACCCCTGCGGCAAATCCAAAGGCTTGCAGCGCTTTCATAGCTGCCTTTTGTGCTTTTTCGCCATCAATCTCACCAGATTCAAAATCATAACTTTTCCAGCCGTATTCTGCTGATTGTCGTCCTTTTTTTACAACGTCTTCCAATGCGGTAGTTGAGCTGTATCGCGAAAGAAAATTACTTAGCGCTGGTACTAAAACTGAGTTCCTGCCCATGCGAGAAAGAATAGCTAACAAGAAAGCATCTTCCTCGTCATCCTCCCACAATCCTTGTCTAATTAACGTCTCTATCGTTGATGCAAGCACGTTTAAAACCATTAAGTGCTTAACAATCTGCATAGTTTTCGCGATATTTGTTTCAGCTAAAGCTACATCGGTTCGAACGACGCCATAGTAACCAGACACGTAGCCATACATGAAAGTCAAAGTTGCTTTTGATAGTTCGCTTGTGGAGCTTTGCATAACAGATAAATCAATTACTCGACCAGATCCTTGCGTTGTTCCGACAGCAGTATCTGCGGCAGCGATGGCTTGCTGCTCGCTAAGTCCATCCATCAGAGATGTTTTGTAAACACCCCACCACAAGGGACCAGACACTGTGTATTTTTCAATCTGAACCATTGGAACAAAACCAGCGGCTTGCGCTTTATTCCATACACCTTCAGATATTTTTCGTTTTGCAATATCATGGGCTTCACGATTAATAAGCCTTGTACGCTCACGCATAAATGGAGATTTTTTTTCCATTGTGTTTGCGCTATCAATTGCAAAGCTAACTCCACGTTTAGCAAACTCAACCATCCCTCTGGCGAACACTTTTATGCCATAACGAGGAATAACTGTTTGAAATATTGATACAGGAGCCAATGCTGCGGTCGGCAAATTTAAACCTAGAATTGCAATGGACGCATTAATTCTTGTGCTTTTTAACATCTTATCTAGCCACTTAGATCCTAGCTCTCCTGATTCTACCGCATCAGCAGCCGATCTTCGCAAAATCGTTTTTACAGCTTCGATGTATTCACTACCCCAAGTTTGCGACAGAGCTTCACCAAATTGCCTGCTATTTGCTAAATTCCAAGCGGCATCGATTGGTTCACTCATTTCAATAAATGTGGCGGTCTCAGCAAAATGCTCAATCAAAGCATCAATGTTTAAGTACAATGGCCTTTTGACGTTAGTAAGACGCTCTTTAAGCATCCCGCTTTTCGTTTGCGCTTTCGCTGCAATCCCATGAGAATTTTGCTTGAAGACATCTTCTTGTTTGCGTTCATTCAAATCTCTGTTTGCATCTGCTTTAGGATCGTATTTAAGAGGATAATAACCACCAGCATACGTTCCGTATTTTGTAACAAGCTGTTCTGCTTCCACCCACGTAGGCGTCACACCTGTTCGCCGCAAATGCACTGCGCCCAAATCATTGCGCTGAGTATTTATTAAATCCCATATGTCTTGCGCAGCATCGAAGTATTTTTTATCAAGCCTATTTTCGAGCATCCGTAACAATTGTTCCGCATCGCCTTGCAGCGTTACGTCATCTGTTACACGTTGCTTATTGCTTGCTGTTCCCATGTTCAGAAGCAGAGAGAACAATTCATTTTTTGTTATCTGACCACCAGTTTCTATTTCTGGAACATTAACTTTTGCGTGTATTTCATTTTTAGATATTTTATGTTTTTTAAATATAGCCAGAAGAGCTTCATCTAAGGCTGCAAGCCTTTTTTCCTTGGCGTTTACGGCAACGCTTAGATCATTATACAACGTATCAACAATTACCCCACGCACCATGCCGATCGGTTGCTTGTCTTTTCTGCCTTGCAACCATGCTGCTAGGTACGGCAATCTAATAATTGCTGCGTCGCCTTGCCTTAAAAAGCTACCTATATTCTCACCAAATTTTTTAGATCTGCTGTAACCTTTTAGGTTTCGCTTGCCCCATGATGCAAAGATAGCGTCTGCTGCTTCTGTGCTAATCTTAGTTGAGATCGCTTTTGCTTGCTCAGATTGCAAGCGACCGCCTTTGTTCAGGTTTCTAATCGAATCTCGGAACTCTCTAAACTGCTCCAATGTCATTGACCGACGCTCGGTCATATCTTGATCTGCATAAACTTGTGAAGGCAACGCAACAGGAAAATTATTTTCTGCCTGCTGTTCCTCAAACATTTGCAAGTCCTGACGTATTTGCGCTTGTCTTTCTGGAGACGCTGTTGGCAATTCCATCATTGCGCGTATGCGCTGAATGAACTCAGGCGCAATCTTTTTAGGATCTAGCTTTCTGTGCAATGCGAACCGCGCAAGGAAACGATTGCCTTTTTCTACCTCTGTGCGCGCTTGGAACGCATAGCGCGCCAAGTGATGCTGCAACATTGCTTGCTGCGTAAGCCTGAAAGCATCATCCCACTTCTGCGTTGCCGCAGCTTTGATTGCTTTTTTGTGCAGGTTCATTGCCTGCAACGCATACTTCCCAGGTTTGATGATTTCGTTTAAAGGCTTGGTATCAATAATATCACGTGCGCGCTTGCGAATTGCTGCAAGTGGTATTGTTTCTTTCAATGCTTTTTCAGCAATTGCGTCTAGCTCAACCTTTAGCTTTCTAACTTGTGCATCATTAAATGACGCCTCAATAGCTTCTGCTTGTGCGCTTTCTTGGTTGATCAAAAGATCGCTCTGTAAATCATCCATGCGCCTACGCGCTTCGATTTCTACAATCTCATCGTAGTCTGGATCTTCTGCGATCTCTGCAAACATTTGATCGGCAGTGTCGTAACCAAAGCTGGCAGCAAATAATTCTGGGTCTATACCTTCTTCCGAAAGATACGGCTCTACTGGCACAATTCTTTCATCACCCAAAATGTCTAGCGTAGCCTGACGGTTGAGCTTCACTGGGCTTTCCGTATCAGCGAGCGCACTCATAGCTTTAAAGACAGGAGATTCGGAAACCTCTGCGCGCACTTGCTCAGATATTTTTTCCTTGTCTTTCTTGTATTGTTTCTTCTCAGACTTTTGCATCTGCTCAAGGTGCTTGCGGAACAATTTATCTGTCGCAACCTTCTTGGCTAACGCCTGCAACTCTCTGTGTTTTTCACGTTGCTCTGGTGACATGAAATCACGAACAGTTTCTGTCATGCTGTCGTGAAACTTCATTTGCGCTTCAGCAATTTCTTCTTCAGTCGCAAGCATTCTATCAAAGAACTCACGCGCACGCGGGTCCAGATTGTTAGCCATTCCGCGAACGCTTTGGTAAATTTGATTGAACCACTTACGGAATGCTTCAAACGCCTTTTCAAGCGCGGTGCTTGGCGCTTTGCCAGTCTTTATATAAAGCTCGAAACCCTCTTCACGGCCTGCGAACTTTTCGTGCATCTCAACAGTAAGAGGCTGACCAACTTCCCAGCCTAACCACTCACGCAACGGAACCATCATTTCCGCCACTTGTTCGTTTTCTTGCTCAAGCGCCGCATATATCTCTAAGAATACATGCGCACTTTCGTGCAAAAATGTTGTTTGGTTAGCAGCCTCAAGCAGCTTCACAATAGTGGGAGATGTACCAAGTACAGAGCCAGAGCCAAGCTCGCCCATGATTCTTGTTGTTCCACGGGTCGTGCCGCCTTCCTGCGCAAATAGAGAACGCGGATCAGGCTGCATGTCAGGAACACGACCTTCAGTCCATGTCCATTCTGGCATAAGACCAGTTTTCTGATCAGCAAAAACCGTGTCTTCAGTTTTTGCTGTGCGATTTGTCTCACCATAAGGCCCGTAGTTTAACCAACTATTTTGACCTCTTGTTTCGCTTGTCATCGCTCCAACAGCGGCTCCAGTGTACAAACGAACATGAGCTTGCCATGCGTTTTCTTCGCCCCGCGCACGGAAACCAGCGCCCTCCAGCCCATGACCTAGCGCGTCGTGAACGGCGCGGAACAAGTCGTTAGCCGTAACTGGCCGAAGCTCACCATCGGGAGACCCAAATGGCCATTGATATTTAGTTGTTGCTAAAAGTGGATTATCATCAACGTCCGCATCAAGTGTGCCAAACCCCTCATCAGTCGGGAACACGCCCATGCGTTGATCTGCACGCAATTCGCGCATGGCGTTGAAAAGGCTTTCAACATATTCAAGCCCGACATCGCTGTTTATGTCGATAAAGTAGAACTGATAACCAGCCTCTAACAACGCTTCATACTGGGCGATCGTCTGGCGCACCAGATCATTATACGCTGCCTGTACTGCGGGATCTGATGGATTATGCTCCATCTCCTCGTATGCTTGCGCAATGCGTTCTGCACGCTCTTCATCTACTCTGGCATATTGGGCTTGTCGTCCGGCTGGGATGCCGTTGTCTCTGGCGTATTTGTCTGCGACTTCGACGATGCGCGGGATCGGGCCTGTTGCTGCTCTAACTGTCGGCGAACCTTCAAGACGCGCAAAGCGCCCGCTCGGTAGCCGTCTTCCTCCGTCTCCGGCGCGTTCGGATCCCACTCCGTCTTCTTTTTGAGAGACGACTGTCGCGCCCGTTCCAACATCTCGGCTCTCAGCTTGTTGATCTCGTCCTGTAAAGACATCTATACCTCTTTGTGTTAACGATTTGCGTGCGGCGTCTGAAAAATTTTGGCTGTCTGACTTAATCCCGTGAACTCGGTATAGCCGCTGTTCAAAATACCACAACGCTGCCTGCATTGCGCTAGGGTCGATACCAACTTGTTGCGCCGCTTCACGAAATAATTTCGTTATGTTCTGGCGTTCTGCACGGCCACGAACATCGCTTTGGATCTGTTTGGCTTCAGCCAGTTTTGGCGCAACATCCATTAACCGCCCAATATATCGGTTATAGGTCCGTGCTGCCCACAGATCGACAGTAACCGCGCTTTGATCGATGCCAACACTGTTTTGCATAAAGTCGCCAACCTTGGGGCCAAACATATAAATGCCTAGCTTGGCCTCTGTCAGATTAGTCTCGCTTGGCAGATAATCTTTTGCTTTGTCAGACGGCGCATCTTTCCGGTAAATACCAGACTGCATACGGATTTCCGCCATCTCACGACCAGTGTGTTTGGACTGCACCCATTTGGTTGCCTCTTCCAAACCCATTGTGTCAATCATGTATTGAAACAACTCTAAGCTCGTGCGCTGCGCCTCTACACCAAACTGCTTACCATTAGGTTTGGCTAACTCTAACCGACCAGTCTCCGCCCACGATCGTAGTGCCAAAATTGCGTTTTCCCAATTTGCCGCTGGCTTCTGTCGCGGCGACAGCAATGCCGTCACCGTCAAGAACAAATCTCTAAATTCTGGTTTGTTTAGCTCAGGGTAAATCTGCGATGTCAGTTCAATCGCTTCATTGATATCGTCCGTGTACCATGCATCTCCGGTGTCTTCTTGCGCTGTCTGCTCTTCATAGTCTTGCAACAACGACTGCAAAATCGTGTCATAATCATCAGGATCTGATGGATCGAGCACTCGACCATATGTATCCATATGGCGATCGGTCAAAAATTTTGCGAAATCCCAATTAAGAACGCGACCGCCGGAACCCGTGCCATCTATTCTTACCGGAGTTTGCTGCAAATCCGCAGACGTTTGAGCCAACAACGTAGGTCGGACAAATTTTTCTATTGCTGGATTAAATTCTACAGTGCCTTCTGTAATTGAGTATATATACGCATAACCTCGCTCGCCTGCATCTCTAAGTTTTTTATTAGACTCTTTCAAAGCAGATTGTAATTCTGGGTTTTTAAAATCTAACGGTTTTAACTGCATTGCGATTTTTGCAATATTATTTATAGTTTGTGTTGATAATGCATCAGCGAGATGCAATTCATTTACACGAAAATCTTGATTAGCAGCATGATCAGAAATACGAATGCGTTCAGGAAATCCATCGACATCAAAATAAAATGATTTTTGTTGGTTTCTGTTAACAGATCTGGAAACATTAAATGTTTCAATTCCCACAGACTCAAAATACTTAATAACCGCATCGCCAACCTTATGCGGATCTCTGCGAACAAACACATCTTTTAATGCGTCAGAAACAGTTGCCTGTTCTAAATCTGCCTCCAATTGCTCTTCAGCTTCATTTGTTTCTTGAGCCAACAACGCAGGTGTGTCTGCGTAATCTAGGTCAAAGGCTGCGTTTACAGAGCGGATCTGTTCTGGAAACCATGCAATTCGATGCTCTCTGTCGTCAAATTTTACAATAACGCCATCAATGCCAGTTACTTCATTTACCGCACGCCGGAATGCCCCAGAATTATTTCTGAATAAATCTCCTTCAATCATTTGCAACTGACCAGGACCCGCATAATTCTTGGCGACATCGCGAAGCATTTTGTCTGTAACTTGGCCCTCACTGTAAATATCAACCCAGTCACCGATCGGCGATTTTTCCAGATCATAAATGTCTGGATTGCGCTTCATGATTTGATAAACTTGCTCTTCGGTAAAACTGGCGTTGCTATCTCTTAAACTTGCTTGCTTGTTTCTATCGATGACAAGCGGATTGTTGATTTTATTGTATGCGGGTATTACTCCCGCCGAACCTTGTCCCGCTTGCCCACCTGCATACATTGACGCTTCAGCCGGATCTGTTGTGAAATAAAAACCGCTGCCATACTGATCGTTGCCTTGCCCAGAAAGCGCTGGATCAAACCCTTCTTCAAAATTGCCGAGCCTGCCCGTCCCATGATACAGCACTGTGTCCGTGTCGAACCCCATGTCTCGTGCCCGCTGCATGCGCGCTTCCGAAGACATGTCTAACCCTTTGTTGCGCGCCCTAATCCACTCACGGGCCTCGCCTGTGTCTTGGCCTTCATAACCCTCCTCTTGCGCCTGCGGTAATAGACTTGCCGCTTGTTCTATCTCTGTTGTATCGTTAATACGCAACTCTAGTTTTTCATAGATTGCTTTTGAATCGACACCCATCGCTTCCAACGAAGCAAATGCCGATGACCATATTTTGCCAGCCGCTTTAGCTTCTTGCTTCGATCTGCCAGCCGCAATCAGTTGCGTTTGTACGTCTCTTGCAATCGTTTCGTCGCGTTGTTGCTCTATGTTTTCTTCAGTTATTTGCTGTAGCTTTTCAGTCAGCTCTGGGCCAAGACCTTCTTCAATTTCACGGCGCGCCTCCTGTGGCGTCATGCCGCCTTCACTTGTGCGTGTGATATCCAGTATCTGATCGAACTGGCCTTTGTCTTCCATCGTCATCAGTTTAGCCGCTGGCAGCGTTATGCTGTTACCAGACATCGCTTCCACCATTTGCTCTTCACTGACCCCAAGCGCCTGAAGCATCGTTCTCGTGCCTTCAGGATCGCTTTGATACAGCTCTTGGAAGCCTTCTGCATCAATATCAACAGTCTGCGTTTCGTTTGCGTTGTTGATAAATTCTTCGACAGCATCCTTGTTTGATTTTGTGGCAGCTGCTGCGCTGACTATCTGGTGCGCTTCACTAAGTTGTTGCGCCTCTTGCTCCGTAAGGTTTGTGCGCGCTCTCCTTGGCAAAGCCAATTCGACAAATGTTTGGAATATAGCAGCGGCAGTACCGCCTACAGCTGCACCCTCTCCTGCACCCTCAAAGATTTTTGCATCTGAATCATACGCAAATAAAGCAATAACATTTTGTATTACAGTTTCAGTTGCTTCTTGAACAGCTTCTTGTCCCGCCTGCACGCCTACGCGCCGCAAACTAGAAAAGAACCCTTTAGCCGCAGCACCTTTAAGCTCACTAGGCATTGCTTTGAAAATGCTGTTGAGACGCAGATTTTCTAGAATATATGTTGTTGCGCCACCCGCTATGATTGCCAACGGTTTGCTTGAGGCATCAATTCCTTGCGCTTCCATTCTGGAAATTTGTTGGCTAGCACCTTGCGATGTCATCATAGCTGCGCCAGTTGCTGGGTTTAAACTTGATACTACAACTTGCGTCGCAATCTGCCCAAGAGCGCCGGTAACTTTTTGCGCGAAGTTCAGTTCCTCTGGCTCCAAGAACTCCATAGCTGCTTCGCCAGCTTGTTCTAACTCACCAAAAATAGCTTCTTGAGTTCTGAAATATTCTGACGCCGTAGGCAGCTCATAATCTAAAATTTGCCGACCTATATCAGTTTGATAAATAGGCGACTGCTTCAATGCAAACTGCGCTGCTTTAATCGGTATTTGCTGCCAGAGAATAGCATCCTGCATCCAGTCGGGGCCAGCCTCAATTCTTTCCGCAGCAAACTCAGCACCAACGCGGCCAGTTTCGCCAAGTGATTTAAACGCTAACGGCAGGGTGCCAGCAAAAAATGCACCAATTGCACCTTTAAAATCTTCAGTAGCTTCGCCGCTAAAAATACGTTCGCCTTGTGCAGCTTGTTGCGCAGCATATCCTTGAACGATCGAAAAATCGTTTTCTAAATTTGCCGCATAATGCTGCTCAACGGCAGGATTGTTATTTGTAATCCGTCTTTGTGTATCGCGACTGACTAACCTGCCTTGCGCTCGCAATAATTGATTGGCCGTGATTTGCACGCCCAGATTTCTTTCAAGCTCTGCTAGTTCATCTAGGCTGTCTTGAACGGCAGCTGCGCGATTAGGATCTCTTAGAAACTGGCCTAGCATAGGCGCGTTCTGCAACATCTCAAACGTGCGCTGACGCTTCTCAGCCTCTAATATTTGTGACTGGTTTTGGTGCGCAAAATTTACACTCATGTTGCGCTGTCGAGCGATGTTCACAACTTCGCTGCTGGGCTTCATGCTCTCCACAACGCCAACGGAACCAACGGCCTCATTAGTTGTTCTTTGCCTGATAAGCTCTTGCGTTCTTTCCCTAAACGCAGCGCGCTGCGCTTCTTGCTCCTGCTCTCTTTGGCGCAGTCTACTGAAAAGGGCATTGCTCATTTTTTATTGTTGTCCCCGTACAAATTCTTGCGCCGCAGAATTGCCTATTAGAATTTCTTCTATCTTATTACCAATATCAAACTGCGATGGCTCTGTAATGCCAACTCTTTTAAGCTCGGCAATAGCCTGCAAATAGAGTTGATCTATTTCGTCAACATTCAGCACTTCATCTGTAAACTGCAAAGCCCTTGCAACTTCTGGCTCAAATTGGTCAGGGATGTTTGAAAATTTAGCTTTGCCCATTAATTCAAATGGCATCATTGTTGTCGTTCCCCCAAACAACCCTGTGCCCTCAAATTTAACGTTAACCACCATTTCTTGGATAAATTGACGTAGCTCTACATCAGTCGGTTTTTTGTCTTGTTCTGCTTGGAAGTTCAAGCTCCAGAGATCTACTATTCCAGTCAATTTATTTGTTTTTTCTGTGTCATCTATTCCAGCCATGGCAAGTGCTGATGTAACGGATTGCTGCATCGTCTGAATACTTTCTATGTCTTGATCATTTGCCTTGTCGATTCTGTTAACCAGACTTATATAATGACTATCACTAAAACGATTCATGTTTTCTGTAAGATAGAGCATAGCTGCTTCTTTGCCCTCTGTGCTTAAAAGATCTACGACGGTAGCATAAGCCTCTTGATCAAGACCACTACGCTTTGGCGCGCTAAGATTTCGCAGCTGAATTTGTTGAGGAACCGTCATTTTATTTACAAGCGAATTTTGCAACTGGCCAAACGTATTGCCTTGATTTACAATTAGATCAAAGCCTGTATTAAATGCTTCGTTCGCATTTGCTGTTTGAGCATTAGCGACATCCGAATAAACCTGACGCACACGCCTTTCTGCCTCTTCTCTATTAGGACCAGAGCCGTACTTTTCCTGAACGGCAGCAAGTGCCTGTTCGAGATCTAAACCCTCATCAACATAACCATCAACTGTTGCGATAATCTCAGCAGCATCGTTTTGCTTGTCTAACTCGAAGCGCATATCTCTGTCAGCAAGCTCAGATGTAAATGGACGTACAGCCTCATAAAAATCACGCGCTGCGCTTAGATCATTTCTCTCAATCATGCCCTCGAAAATTACCGATGACAGCTCGGCCATGTTGTCTTGAACATAGCGGTCTAGTGCGTCGCCACTCAAACCAAATTGGTCAAATCCTTTTTCGCGCAACAAAGACTGTAGATTATCCGCAAATTTTGGCTGCGCATAATTAAGGGCAAGCTCCTCAGACGCATTTATGATTTCAGTGTTGAGCATGTCTTGCTTGTATAGCTCTGCTTGCTCCGCCTCATACGCCAGCGCCGATTCAGAATATCGCGTCAGCAATTCATCTGACGATTCAGTAAACGCATAACGCAGGTCATCATTGCCTAGCTCTTCAAATATACTTTGCCGCGCATCTTCAACACGGCGCATATATTCTTGCATGACAGGCTCTTTGCCACCAACAATGTCAGAACCTTTGAGCTGCTCATATTCCAGTTTGGTCTCATTGATAGTTGCGCGCAGCTGGTTGTTGGCATCACGCAATCGCGCTCTGTTAACCTTCTGCTGCTCGTCCTGCACCATCCGCGCTAGTTGACTTCCAGCCCCAGATAACGCCTGACCAGCTTGCTGCATTTGCTGCCCAGTTATAGACGCAGCCTGCGGAGACAAAGGCGACTGCACTCGCTGTGTCGGCGCAACGGTTGGCTGAACTTGAGATGGCTGATAAACTGGAACCTTTGGCATTATTAAATGGCTCCGCTACTTTTGAAACTTTTATAGCTATCGTAAATACTAACGCTGTCTGTCAGCAAACTTGTGCCAGCCTGCATGAACGGACTTATAGATCTTGCTGTAGCGCGGCCAACCCTAGCCTGACCCTTATACGTCACAGCGTCCATACGATGACCCCACGCGGCGCGTAAGGCGTTTGCCTTAACTGTGTTAGCATCGATCTCATTAAGCACGTCAGTGGACGTCTGTAGCGCCACAGCGGTGTCACTAGCGAGATCAACACCAGACGCACCCATCGCCACACGCTGCGCGCTCTTAACTTGCGCGCCCTTCATGCGCACCGCTTGTTCCGCACGCTCGCCTTGGCGCAACACGTCACGCGCCTGACCTTCTGCCATTCTAGCGTTCAACTCGTCCATGCGAGCTTGCAACTTCATAGCTGTCTTTTGGCCTTTAGCAGAATAATAAGATCCGACAGCACTCATACCAGCGCCCAGACCTTGTGCGCCCAGAGATAATGAGGCTTGCATACCTGCGCTCAAAGCCATTTTCTAACCTCCAAAACTTGCATACAATGTCATGCTGACGATCGACAATGGCACAGGATCATTTTGTTGTACGATCACTTTGCCTTCGCGTGTCCAGCCTGAAGCAATTTCTACATCTATTTCGCCAGTCTGCAAAGCAGGTGGCGATCCAAACGTTTCTGTAGTCCTGACTTTCGCATCAACAATATTATCTGGCTCTGTTCCAGCAGAGAAGCCACTTGACCTAAACACACGCAGCGTTGCCTTGTTTACGCTCTTAGGTGTTGACTGACCAAATGCGCCAAGACCTCTCATTTCTACTGCCATTGGCATTGTGACAATCTCGGCAGCAATGGGCAGGCCAATGTGAACTTTGCTTGCCGCAACAGGCAATGTAACCTGTCCGCTTGCAACGGTTTGTTTTTTCTGAACAGCACCATCTGCAAGTATTGCGACCTCTTTACCCTCTAGGTGGTCAAGCCCACTAATTACAGTAGCTGGGGAACCCGTATATGTCAGACCGCAATCAACACCAAAATAGTCTTCCAGCTTTTCAAAGTAACGACTACTCAAACGCTCGACATACCGCTTGCTGACGCCATCAATCTCACGGCGCACAACTGCATACAATATGTCATCATTGCCTTCACCAACGACCGCAATGCTTTCGAAGTATCCATCAGTGGCGTGTGTGTGCCACGCATAAACCTGTTGCTCTGGTACATACGTCATACCAAGCAATCGACCATCGCTCGACAAACACCACACGATCGGCACTGGGCCTTTAGAATACCCAATGTCTGTAATCGTTTTGTAATCAAACAAATGCGCAGCGCGCACTGACATATCAACCGACACATAGCTGTTGACGTTGAAGTCATAACCTAATGAACGAACATGACCACCTCTTGCCGCAGCGTAAACCGCAGAACTGCCAACCAAAACAGGCTGCACATTATTAGCGCCAATGTACGATTGCGGACGCACGCCAAGCGTTGTCGGTGTGATCGCGTCTGAATTAACTGACGTAACGCGCCACTCTGCGCTTTCAGTAAACAGTATCAGGTCTCCGACTGGCACAACATGCCGGATCGTATTTGCCTCCCTGGCAGCAATTCTGATCGAGATAGCGTCATCATCTCTGACAGGTATGGAGTAGTCCAGATTGCTTTCAGCGCCCGTCTTCGTCATCCAGAAGGTTTGTGGTTTGTCGGTCGTTCCCGCAAATACACGGCGCTGCTCAAAATATGCAACCGCTGCTGGGAAGTCTGTTGCAAATGGCGTTTCGTTAGATGGCGGTGCCTTGCTCATGTCAGGCGCAATATTGTCATCGACCAGAGATGTCGTGGTTGTTTGGCCAATAAACCCGTACATGCCACCAGATAGCTTGTAGACGTTGCGACGTGCTGCACCACTAAAGTTGATTGTGTTCTTAGCGCCTGTGTCAAATAACTGGTTGGTTGCGCTTACCGCAGCCGACGCCACACTTTCATCCAGCTGGTCATCCGTCACATTCGTCGCAACATAGCTGTAGCTCTGCGTGTCAGATGGATTAGAGGCTTGCGTTGCTGTAACAGAACTAATTGTTGGCGCACTTAGTGTCGATCCAAACGCAATGGTTTGCAGCTTCCACGTTGTCGCGCCCTCTCTGCGTAATTCACGTGGCGCGTAGTTTGGATGCACAATAGTCATGACATCGGCGCTTTGCACAAAGTGCAAATCTTTAAGGTCATTTTCCGCGTAAGGTGACGGGATCTCGTACAGGAAATAACTTTCTGTGGGCGAAACATTCAAGGTGGCATCGGCTGGAAAAGGCATCCAGTAACCGCTAGGCAAAACAAGTGAAACGCCAGTATATGTATCGTATACCGTCATCGGGATTGGCACAGATATTGTGCCACCAAAGCGTGGTTCATAACCATATGACGGTTCTACATTACTAACATCTGTGTAGGTATAAACCACACGGGATATAGCGATCTTTTGACCAGCTACAGCTACGGTCGGCAACTCTGTGCCGACATACTCAAAGTCAGCAGGAACAGATGACAGACCTGTTTGCGTTGCTTGCCACTCGACAGAAACAATTGGTGTTGCGTCGTATTGATTTGCTGGCGTATCAGGATCTGTGTTTGTTGGAACATCCTGCACCGCGTAATACGGCTGGTGGGTTGCGCCACTACCTTTTACGATGTCGCCGTAATTGTAGGCACTGGAAGCATTGTACGCTGTCAGGTTTTCAGCTGTCGGCACGCGCAACGTTGCGCCAAACGTATGAAAACGAAAGTATGCCGGACCTGCTTCAATCATCATAGTTTGCGTGGAACTAAATCGGAACGGAAGCAACCTGGTATACTTGCTGCTGTCTTTGACTTCACGCACGTACTGAGTGCCAGATCGCGTCACGACCGGACCTTGTGGCAGCACAATCATGTTATGGCACTCAGCCAGACCCGTATTGTTTTTAACGTCATCAAGACGCCCGTACATTTCAGGTGTGATGACGCCGCCGTTGAATGAGCGGGTGTATAGCTTAACCATTAGGTAACAACGATGTCTTTGTGTAAGGCCAGATTGATCCACGGTTTTCTAACCACGGAGCGGTGTGTCTTGAATCCTCACGGATTGCAGAACGATTGCGCTGATTGGCGTCTTCTGCAAACGCCTTGCCTGCATACGCAACACCACGAGACAGCATTGCTTCGCCAATCTGCATACCTTCGCGCCCTTTTATGATCGGGCCAGCAAGGTAACTTGCCAACACATATGAAAGCGCAGTCGTAAACAGAGGCGGGAAGCGCGTTGTATCAACCACATATGTCGTGTAGCGCACTATAGCATTTTCGATGTTAGAATACAGAACAGGCGTCGCATTGTCGTCTGAGCCAAGTTCATATTCTACTTCTGTTTTATCTTCGTCATACTGTCCGTTGGGTGCAAACACGCCTAGTATTTTAACAACAGCGTTTGGTGCAGCGTATGTATATTCCCACTGCGCAGGTGGCGAGCTTGTCGCCGTAAGATTGTTCAATGCAACACGCTTGGTTGCAAAGGAAAATGGGTGCATTGCCAGCAGCATGTCACGAGCAATTGGGTAGAAGCGTGCGCAATGTTCTGCTTGTGCGCTACCTTCCGGTGGGTCAATGCTTACTACGTTTGCTCGATCCCCTAAATGCGAGAGAGCTAGATTACAAATATCAACAGCGTTTGGCATGACACATCCTCTCAAGTAATATGGGGAGACATTAGCCTCCCCACATCGTTTAGTCTACGTCTGGGGTTTGCTCTACTTCTTGAGCAACTTCAGACTTTCTGGGACGCCCCTTTCTGGCTTTCGGCTGCGGCTCGTCGCCGTAAAACCAAGAACCAGAAAAACCGTCTGGGACTACAAAAGTTTCGCCTGCTCGAACACGCGCACCTTTGTAGAAACCCATAGCGTTAGCGACGACCTTCTTCATTAGACAGCGTTCGCATTAGGTGCGTTAGCATATGCTTTCCAAGCCGAAGGATCTTTCGTCAGGAATGCGTCGATCGTACCAGCTGTTACAGTGGTCGTCCCGATTGTTGCCAGAATGCCTAGATAACGCTCGTAATCGCCAAGCGGCAGAGCAACTTGAGCAATTGTGCCACCAGCGTTCAACAGAACAGAGTTAGCTGCCGCATCATCAGTCACAAGATCGCCTGTGCTGAAGTGTGTGGTAGCTGATCCGTCAGTTGCGATAGCAGCTTGAGCATCAGAGGCTAGGGCAAAAGAAATCGTACCAGCGGAACCGCCAGTAATGATCTCTGTAGCACCCGTGCGGATGACAAGATAAACTGTCTCGCCGTTTCCGATGTCACGGCCTACTGAGCCAAGATCGATGACATCACCGATCAGTGCAGTGCCAGCTCCTGCTGCCACCGATACGTTATCTGCAAACTCGTTGCGTTCGTCCATAATCATATCAATTATCCTTTCTTACAATAACTAAGCGACAGCCGATTCAGTGTTGAGAATTGCATCAACGCGGCGCACTGGAATGCCGTCGAACGACATTACATGCTTACCAGCGATTTGATCCATGGTGAGTGTCGAGGCCGAAACTTTCTCGACAATCTGACGACGCAGGAATTGCTTCGTGCGACGGTTGCAGTAGAGAGCTGCGCGACCAGCTGTCAGGCTTGGTGGGATTTCCACGGCCTGTGTCATCAGGTCAATCAGGTTTGCACCCGATGCTGCGTCACCTGTCAGTGTGCCACTGTCAAACTGAACACGAACAACATAACGCCAGTCACGAACAGTCAGGCCAACGTCCCAACGGTAGTGCGTGCGATAGGCTTCCATGCGTCCGCCGGAACCATCGACGTTCTCAATTGTGACACTACCTTTGTCTTCGACCTGGAGACCAGCCTGCGAGCCTTTTGGATAAATACCGTGACAGGTATTCGGACCCCAGACAACGAGCCAGATTGACGAACAATCGTTCTGACCAGTGATGCCGCTTTCCTGTACGATGTTTTCAGCATTCTCAGCAGAGAGGCTGTTATAACGAGGAGCAAAGCCAGTGATTTCTTCTGGAGCATATGCCTCAGAAGCATAGAACAAAGAAGATGCAAACTCTTGGTTAATGCCTTCAATGTGTGCGCGATCTTCAGACAGACGGAACGCAGCCGTGTTGCCGTTCAGATCAGCCAAAGCCTTATCGACTTCAGCATACGCCTCAAGCATACCAGTCGTATCTGTGATCTGGACTGTGCTTGATTTCGATGGCTGGACGCCACCGTACAGCTTACGCCATGTTGGCGCAGGCAGGCCAGTGCGCATGGTGGTGCGGTGGCCTGTTGGAAGGTTGCCTTCCAGCATTGTCATTTCTGGCAGGACTTCGTTAGTTTCTGCAAGAATATCAACAATGGTATCAATACGACCATCTGGATCTAGCCGCTTGGCAACATCCATCAGGGTTGGGTGGGTTGTAGATAATGTAGACATATTAAGTTCCTTTAAACGAGATTAGATTTGTCATACAGACGCTTGGCAGGATCAGGTGGCTGGTTAGTACCGCGACCACCCGCAACAATCACATCATCGCTGATGCTTTTGCCTATGCGGTGAAAAGCCTTGATCATCTCAGGATGATTTCCAAGTCCGCTTTCATCCAGCAGTTGTGTTAGCTCTGGCGTGCCAAACCTAGCTAAAGCACTTTTTGCAACAGAAAGGTTCTCGGTCAGCGCGTCGCCGCCGATCTCCTTATCAGACTTTACCTGATCCACCCATTCCGCTTGCGCGGTCTGCATGGCTTGTTGCTGTTGCTCGGCCCATCGCTGGGCTTGCAAAGCTCCAAGGTCTGCTACCTTTTGCGCAGCCTCCTGAGACAGACCCAAATCCTTCGACAGATCCTTGAGGTTAGTCAGAGTGTCAGCATCAATCTCAATGCCTTCCTCAAACGTAAACTCGTAATCCGTTTCAGTTTCTGTTTCAGTCGCTTCCTCTTCGGGCTGGTTTTCCTCAGACACGACCTCTTCTGTTTCAGCAGACTCCTGCTGGTCGGACACATCCGGTGTGTCCTGCGTCGTAGACGACTCGCTCTCGGTGTTATCTTCAGCAGTCATCAACGTATCTTGTGTTGCTTCATCAAGCATTATCTTTAGCCTCCTTAATCATCTCAATATAAAATTCAGGCGCATTTATCTGTACCATCGAAAGCATTCGCAATCCAACATTGCGCTGCCCTTCGCGAAAATAGGTCTCGCTATTACCTGTAAAAGAGCTTTTGTAGACGCCACAAAAGTCTAGCATAGATCTCATAATCCTGCGTCCACGCTTGCTTGACATAAGCCAAGCCCAGTCATCAGCCTCAGTGCGCTCCTCTATAGCGCCCTCATGCCGATCGTCAGCATCCTTGCGCTGTTGCGCTCGTATGTCGAACGGATCAAATTCCATCTTGCACAATCACTTGTAGATTATTAGCAGCCGCTAGGTAATT
>CENI01034008.1_pt1 | contig 20657 bp, 19 predicted proteins | sample 530161 | NCBI WGS metagenome assembly CENI01 (sample SAMEA2591107, study PRJEB7988) | marine metagenome | isolation source: saline water (ENVO:00002010), including | reverse complement strand
GTCGCCTTGTCTACTAATGCCTTAATACCTGTAAATGTTATTCCATTTCTCTTATCTTCAAATTTTGTCCCTGCTGGTTTTGCATAATCGGCAAATATTTCTCCTTCAAGAGTGCCTTCATCTCCAACATCTCCTGTACCCGACATTGCTAAAAAAGTAACATCATCTCCATCTTCTACATCATATCCAGTTAGAGAATAAAAATATCGTGTAGTAGAATCTTCTCCCTCTTCTAAATTTCTTTTTGATACAAATGGAATTTGTAAGCCATTTATGTAATCACTATCTCCAACACTCCACCATTCATTGTTAGAATTACCAATTATGGCGGTAAGTTGCTGTACCATATCACCAGCACTCATTTTTCCTGTACTTGTTGCACTTGAAGTAATTCCACCAGTAAATGGACTTGAATATAATTTAGGAGTATTAGCAGAAGTTACCCAAGCCTTTCCTGTACAAATGGGAGTGAAATTATTTTCATAATCCCCTGTTCCATCTCCGACACTTGGAGGATTAGTGTATGTCATAACGACCTTTGTACCCGCACCACCTTTATGCCCTATTTCTGAACTTGGTGTTATTTTTGAAAAATCAGATGTATTGAGTAATGCAACTAAATTAGCGGCGATTTGTGCATTTGTTTGTGCGCTTGTACCGTCATGTACTCTCAATACATAATCTAATCCTGAAATAGAATGAGCAACAAATTGTGCGCTTATGATACCAAACATTATACTTTTACGTACTCCCGTACCATCATCTAAAAGGAATCCAAAATTTTGAAAATAAGTATGGTTATTTAACTGAACATTTTTCGCTACATCTTGATTTAGATACGCCTCTATATTTTCAGCAAAGTCGGTTGCAGTAGTTAATGTTCGACCATCTGCTAATCTTTCAAAGTCGATAAAACTAGAAGCATTTCTTGTAAAATCTATTTCACTCACATCATTATCTACAATATATCCTTCAAGAGTGATTACACTTGTGGTTAAATTTAAATCAGCAGTTATACGATAACTGTCTGCAAAGGGCATAGGCATTGCTACAATTTTTCTATCAATGTCCATAGATATAGAAGTACAGTTTAGTGCGTATGTTTTACCGTTTTGGCTTACCAAACGCACAGGGGTCATACTCGCACCAGTACTCAACTATACCGCCCCCGCATAGTCGTACCACCGATACTTCTTGACATTTCTTGCTGAATCATATTACCAATCTCTCGTGCTAATTGTCGCTTATCGGTACGGTCTGTAATACCACTGGCATTTACTACGACGTTTACAGTACCGCCACCGCCCCCGCCTTTCATTTCTACTGGAATGCTACGACCTCCTGATAGTGGTACAATCGCTTCTGTACCGTGTAGAGTAGCGGGATAACCTGTTGCTGGCCCTGTCGCTATACCACCTTGACTAAATGGCATACCGGGTGCGCCGCCGCTTGGACCACTATAATCACCAGCAAAATCTGCGGTAAGTGTATCAACAAAACCACCCCCCATTTTTTGGAGCATAGAAAATGGTTTCGTAAACATTTTAATTAGGTCTTGTGATAATTTTAGTCCTTCTAGTTTTATATGTTCAAACGCAAGTTCGATTTCTGTTTTAATTTGACCCGAAACCTCTTGCCAAAAGGTTTCTTTTGACCAATCAGGTTCATCGCTGTCCGTAATCAGCCCATCCCAAGCATTTTCAATTGATTTAACACCATTTTCACCTTCTGTGGCTATTTTTGTATTCAGGTTTTCCCAAGTTTCATCAGTCATCCAATCAGGTTTTTCTCCTGTACGGTGTAGAAATGTGTCCCAGTCTTGGTTTGCCGCACCTGCTGATTTTTCCTTTAAGTTAGTCCATGTTTCTTCATCCATCCAATCAGGCTTTTCCTTATCGGGAGTAAAATATGAATACCACTCTTGTTGTGCGGCATCCTTACCTTTCTTCTTAAGTGTGTCCCAAAGTTCATTTGTCATCCAATCAGGTTTACCATCTTGAAGGTTTAACATACCATCCCATTCTTGGTCGGCCATAAGCGAGGACTGTAGTTGTAATTCTTGCCAAGTGGCCTCATCCATCCATTCAGGTCGCTCATCTAAATGCAACATTTGGTCCCATTCTTTGTTAAATGCACTTAATACTGCTTCTTCTAATACAGCGGCTTTATCAATAGATTTATCAAACGTTCCAAACAAAGATTCCTTCATAGTTTCAATAGGGTTCATAATCTTGTCAAAAAAATCACCTATTTCTGATATTCCATTCATTACAGGGTCGATAAATTTCGTTTTAAACCAAGTCCATAAGTCAGAAATGGCTTGTTTCATCATTTGACCAGCCATTTGAAAAGCAGGTCCTATTGCTTTGGCAGATTGTGCCATAGAAGTGATTGCGGCTAATGCGGTCATAGTAATTCATCCAGTTCATTAAAGTCGTAATCCAATCGTACAATTTCCCTTGTTCCTGCTTTTTGTTGGAGTCGTCTTTCTTCCTCTTGTTTTATTTGCCTTTGACGCTTCTGTTCTTCTGCTATGTTAGCCCATACTAAGGACTGTTTGAAGATACTTTTTGGCAGTTCATATACTTCACCTAATGATATGTTGTAATGTTGAGATATTATGTAAGCCCATTCTTGTATTTGTAATTCGTAATTTTGAATTGGGTCTTTGTTTTTTCGTTCAAGATAATTCGAGACAATTATTCTGTCTCGTTGGTAAAATTTCCAGTTATATCCTCCAAAATTTCATTTGGTTTTGGTAAAACCTTTGAAATTTGGTCGCCAACATAACCGTTTAAATTAAGCAGTTCGCTTACGGTTAGTTCAGGATTTGTTTTTTCTATCCAATGTGAGAAAGCGTATTGCCAGTAGGCTTGGAGATTGAATTTCACTCCACCGCTTTGAGTAATGTTTAGTAGTTTTTCAACGGATTGCTGTATATCGAAATAAGAAATATCCCTTACCCACACTTCCATAAAAAGTGAAGGGTCGTTTTTATCAGTAGATATTTCATGCTTCGTTGCTTTGTCGTTCCTTAGTAGTAGGCTCTTGTTCTCCGTTAATGTTTTCTTCATTAGTTTCCTCTCCATTGGATGCGGCTACTTCATCAGTAGGGGCTTCCGATTCACCTTCAAGGGCTACTTCATCAGTAGGGCTTTCAGGTTCCTCTTCGGGAATAATACCTTCATCATTTTGCTTTAATCGCAAAACAATCTCGGCTTTTGTGCCGTATACTGGTAATCCACGCTCTTTACAAAGTTCACGTAGTTCAGCAACGGTTAGAGAATCGTATTGTTGTAGGTCTGTAGGGAAAGGATTGGCATCCACAGGAACAGGAACAGGTTCAGACTGTACTTCTTCTTCTACTTTTACTTCTAAAGTAGGATTTAGTTGTCGCATAATCCAATTGTGGACTGAAACAATATCAGTAAATACAACACTTTCATCGAATGGAACATTGTTCTGCATACAAGCCCATTCAGCATATCCTTGAATACCAAGACGACGAAATTGATTTGTTGATGTATACATATTTTCACCTCAATATTTTAGAATTGTATCACGGGATAGAACCTTAATTGCTTTAGGCATAATCTTCATTGTACTCTTCATTACACCTTTATCTTCTGGAATTTGCATTGGTGCTTCTACAATGTAGTATTCGTCTATGAGAACGACCAATTTTTCTGTAGCGTCAGCGGCAGTAGTGCCTCTTGCTTGCTTTTCAAATTCAATGATGATTTGATTGGTTGTAGCACCTTCTGAATTTACACTAAATTCAGTCTGTGAGCGCATCTTATGATAGAAGATTGGGTCATCGACTACGATTTCCATAGTCATTTCATACGAGGTCTGTCCCTCAACCATAATAGAAGCGTTGCGGGAACCAGCGAATGGAACTTGAGAATCGGCTGAACCTGTTGCAATACTTGTGTTGTTAATCGTATGGAATGCTTGTACTCCAGTTTGACCAGTCAATGAAAAGTTATGCACTTGAGCCACAGTTTGACCAGCAACTTTGATTTGTCCATTGTAAAACATAAATGGTTTTTGTGTGCCAATACCAATACCTGATTTCAATCGGTTAATAGCGGTATTCGCTGTATCATCAAACATTCGATGAGGGTTATATCGACTTGTACTTGTGTTAGCGGTTTCTAATCGACCTGTATCAGTAAAACATAGAGCCGCATTAAAGTTTACAGACAGTCGTAGTGCCGCATCGTTATCGGTTGTTAGTGTGAAATCAGATACTTTACACCCTCTAAAGATACGTGTGAGGTCTTTTGTATCTGCTATTGAACCGTCTACTATAGTACTGCTGTCTACATCACTTCTTCGTTGTGAAACTTCAATACTAAATGAAGGCAAAATACTTCGACTGTAAATCAAGTGAGTGATAGGATTAGTAATTGTACCATTTGATGCTATTGCAGGGGCATTCGTGCTTGCTAATGCACTATTGTCGTATTCAAAAATCTGTACATCAGAACCACTTTCATGTGAAAATGTAAGTGGTTGGTCAAGATATACATACGTGTTAGCCGTTTGCGCTACACCAATGATACGTCGAATTTCATACCCGTTTGCTTGGTCAAAGTCTCTATCGTCTATTGTGCCATCCCATTCACCTTGTGTAGCCGCATGGTCTGAAACGATGTCTACGGTTGGGCTTCCATCACCAGCGGAAGCATGGTCTACTGGATTATTTGTGTCTTTGAATAAAAGATACCTTCCTACACCTGCATTTGCAGTAGCGGCAAGATTAACAAGCGATTGACCAGCATGAGCCTTTGCTGATAGTGTTGTTGCTGTACCTGATGTACCAATAGTTCCTACTAATTCATTACCCAAACAGTATTTTAGCCATCGTGCTGAATGGAGGTTGACTTCAAATGAACCCCCTTCTGTAGTGAATTTACCGGGAACTTGTACAGATGTATCACGGCCAAGTCCTACTACGTGGTAACGCTTCAAATCGACTTTTGTTTCAGGGAGTACAATTGCATTCGCAATACCCAAAAATTGGTCAATAAGAAGTGATTCAGAAGGTGTGCTTGTAGCACCATCCGATTTTGTGAATGTAAGAGTAGCACTAGATTTTGCACCACCCGTAGTAGAAACTGATAATTCAAAATGTGTTGCGTCTGTTACCGATGCAACATATGCACCAGTAGGTATTGCCCCGCTTCCAGAACCTCCGGTTGCTGTAACTATCATTCCTACTGCAATTGCAGTAGAAGAAGCATGTGTAATTGTAGGGTCGTCATCAAAAGAACCACTTCCTACTGTGAATGTCTCGTTTCTTTCAGTATGTCCAGCGGTGTCCATTGGTGGTGTCTTGTAAGGTAGAATTGAAAGTACATCATTAGAAGTAACAATTGTACTTGATACAGCGGGACTAATTTTTATTGTTTGCCCATCGTTTTCAATAATGGTAAATATTTTTCCATCATCTATACCTTTGAATGTGAGTTGAGAACCAACAAGAGCGTTTTTAGGATATTTTAGTTTACTTGTATTTTCTTCAAATAAAGTAGTATTTGCTTCTGCGCTAAATCGAATTGTAGTTACACCGTTAGCATTCGTGAGTGCAAATTGGCAATCAACGTTATCTATTATGTCTAAACCCGTTTCAGGCGCAAACGCTACTTCTGAAACATCTCCCTTGTATACTGTTGATGGCATTCTTCTTCACCTATGGTATTAATTCTGCTAATATTACGACTTCTATTTGAAATGTCATTCGGAAAAGGATTTTACTGCGGTCAGATAAGTCAGTTCGAGTTTTGAAAACAAGTCTGTCAAAGTTTGTCCCATCCCCCTTTCTTTTTGAGTGAACCAGTCTACGAATCTCGTTCTCAAGTAATTGCAGATGCTTCCTCCCTTTAACAGTTCTTACGTCTACGGTTATATTTATGCGTGTCGTAACGAAATCATAGAATAATTCTGGTGCTTCTTCGTTGTGCGCCGTTTCGTAACATAGCACGAAATCATGCTTTTGCAAGTCAAGACGCTTTCCATGCTCAGGACCCGTATCTGTAATGTCGAGAACTACTGGTCTGTAATTACCCGTGTTGCCTCGATTCCAATCAGTTTTGAAAATACTGATAAGAGCATCAAGTCCTTCTGTCCATGTTGCAACCATAGTATCAGTCCACCAGTTCCATGCTTCTGTATGCACCTGCACCGTCATTCTTAACAGTAGTTCGAGTCTTAGCATCCTTTACTGTTTCATCAAATGATTTTAATTCTATTTTTCCATTTACATATCGTAATCCCTGTTCTCGTAAAAAAGGGCTTACTTCAAACATTCTCTTGTCTGTTGCTTCTTTAAGTTGCCTTTCTTCTATGGCGTTAAGAGGTTCATTTGCTATATTTACTAACACACCATCTTTAATTCTAAATCCCATAGCCCCTGCTTCAATACTTTCCATTTTATCTCTTAAATCGGGCGGAGTATTCAACGCTATTTCTTTAGTTTCCTTTTGAAAAGTAATATCATTGATTAACATTTCATTTGTAATGTTATGATATTCTCTTCCAGTTTTTCTAAAACTTATATCATCACTCATACGCATTAGGAGAACACCACCAATTCGATGTACTTAGGCAACGTTCTGTCTATTTCAGACTGGTAAAGTTGAATTTTACTGGTCAAGTCTATGTTTTGCGTTCCTTCTGGAATGAGTACTGAACGGTCATCAGCCATGAGTAATTCAATAGCAACCATCTTGGTGCATATATCTTCTATCGCCTTTTCTAAGTAACGTTCACCGTAAATATAAGCCACCTTAATTGCATTCCATTCAAAGAACGGATAGGAGTTGTTGAAGTAAATGATACCCATTTCCGGGTCGAGCCACCAGTCTCGTAGTCGTCCTACGTCGCCGCTACTTGAACCACCTTGTAGGTCTACAAGTAGAGAGTTTTGTGTGATAGCACCTGTAATAGCACCCAAACTCCCTGTTACAGCAACGCATCCTGTAAAGGATGTAGCGGTCTTTCCTGTATATCGGAATACATCACCGCTTGCATCTACTGCAACACCAGCGTGTACAAAGTCTGTAGTAGAGGCAACATTGACTGTTGTAGAGTCAAGACTTGAGAACGTAGTAGAAGCAGAAGTTGTTTGGTCGAGTTGAATATTTGAATCCGTTGTTACGATACTACAAGATTCTCCAGCCTTCACGCCTCTCATAGAAGTTACTTTCACCGTACCAGTACCTAAATCGGAGTTTGCTGATGCTAAAAATTCGTTATGTACTGCTACATTAGATGTTGAACCTTCTAATGTAAACGCAGGACTGAAATCTACTGCGGTCTTACTTACACGGTCCTCCTTGTTAAACAAGTCAGCCAAGTTTTGTGCAGTTGTTGTAGAATCGAAATCGGCTCTCCATTGATTAGTACCTGTACCGGGTGCAAGTGTAACTACACTTGCAGTACCATTACCGGGAGACATATAGATTGAACCTGTAATTGCATTTACATCTTCTGGAATTTTTATTCTTACTTCCGCCGCACCGATTTCTCGATAGTCATCACCTTGCCATAATTCAATACGTAGAATTTGTTGTACGTTACGGAACAAGAGAGGTGCAGTACCTACATAGTCAGTATAGTACCGTCGTCGGTATGGCTTGTAAGTATCGAAGTTAATGTATTCTGCACTAACGAGATATGGTCGCCATGCGTTGTGAGTAATGTTGTCAATGCGGTCTTGCATTCTTTGTATAACGTGGTCTACTTTGTCTTTCGTTACACCACGAGTTTTGCCGTTCGTAAACGACGCTTGATTCTGAATGTAGCCATTATCTGCTACTTGATATTCTGATGCTGTAATAGGTGAGGTTGTAAACGTAATTTTGACATGCCCAGTACCAGCAGTATCTCCGCCTGTACTTGCACCTATGGCTGATATTTCTAAATCTTCTTTTCCAAATGGGTCAGCATCGCTGTAAATTCTTACTTTATCACCAACAGAAAAACCATGATTGCGTAGGTCTGTCCCTGTGATGTACACAGCGTTGGCATCACCATCGGCAGACATTAACACCGCATCGGTGGGGCTTATGTCAAGTAAATCAGCGACTTTTTGGGCGGTTGTGTACACAGTAGCAGTAGGGTCGAGTGGCCTTGTTTCAGGCTCGCCGGGTGAAAATACTACTGGCATACATTACCCTCCCTCATCTAACTGGTAAAGTACCCCGTTCTCCGACAAATCGCCCATTTTCTTGAATTATACGCTCATTCATTTCACGCTTAGAAGGACATGAGCATCGGTATGGGTCGTTGCAATTATCGCAAAATTCAGGTTCTTGCTCATTTTTCAATACACTCCAAGCATCACGGAATCCACGAATGTGTGATACCGCTTTTTGTGCCATGATTCTTTCAAGAAGTTCATCTTCACTCTTTGGTCTGTCGTCCTCTTCTTCTGGTGGAGGCATATCATCTTCATCTTCTCCATCATCCATGAATTTGTTGTCAGGCTTTAGATTGCCTGTCTCGTCCATGATTTCAGACATGAGTTTGTCTTGTGCAGTTTGAGGAGGAGATTCAGATGGGTCTTTTGATGATTGCCATTGTTGTACTTTAGGGTCACCATCATCCAATTTTGGATGTACATCACCAAATTCAGCATCAATAGCCGCTTGCTCACCTGCTACATCAGGCTCACTAAGCATTTGTTCAAGGTTTTGCCCCTCAAAGGGTACTCTTTCGCCCATGAATTTGATACTGTGCTTTTCAGGATTGGCTACAGCATCACGCATCATTGTATCACGAGCCGATTGAAATCCTTCACCAGTTGGGTCTTGACCTGCGGCTCGCATCTGTTCAGCAACTTTACGATTAGCAAATTGCTGTAGTTTCATTTCGTTACCATCTGCAAGAACTCTTTGCCTATGAGGTTTCATTGCTTTAACTAATACTTTCACCATTAAATCACGCTCGGTTTGCTTCATCTCGATGTCCTAAGTTGTATTCCATAGGTTTGTCGCAAGTTGCACAAGTTGCTCTCCATAGGAAATGGAGGAATCCACAATGTGTACAACGTGTTCCTGAACCGATATTGAGGACATCACCAATATCACGGTTTCGATTACGTTGCTCTCTTGTTACACCCGCTAACGGGTGTTCCTTTTGGTCTGCGAGGCCACTTTTGTCTACGTGTACACCCTGCTTACTCGACCTTACTATGTCGGATAAGTCAAGGCTTCTAACATCGAATCCCATACTTACTCACCTCAAACTGTGTAGGTAAGTAGGAAATAATGGTTACCAAGCGATGTAAATGGTTCTATGCTAATGAGTGCAGTTGTACTTCCCGCCGCTACTCCAAGAGCACCCGTACCACCTGTGGCACGAATATCTGTTTGGATAAGCGCAGTTGCCGTACCGTCAGACATCATTTTAGGACTGTAGGGACCGATTACTCGTGAGCCATAGCCACTTAGTACTGCCATTTAAGCCACCTCAAGAACGGCGACCTATTGCAATAAAAGTTCCAGCCTGTGCGGGTGCTGTATCACCGATTGTTCCATCAGCCAATCCAGCCGCCAAACGGACGGTTGTACCATCTATACGAACATCTACACCAAATACGACATTTTGAAGGTTAGCCGTACCTCCTGTGTCTGTGATAGGTCGTGCCGCAATAGCACCGCTTGAATTTGCACCTGCAAAGTCTATACTTGCAAGCATTCCAGTTAGGTCAATTGCGTTATCGCCAGCGGCGTAAGTACCTGTTACAATCATTCTGTCGCCAAATACTGTTGGTCTTGGGTCTATTGTTACTGCCATTATTCTTCATCTCCATTTTCTGTTGGGTTCAAGTGCTCGTCTACAAGAGTGAGTGCCTTTGTTTTAGTGATGTAACCATTAGGTAAATCAACGTTTTGCTCGTCAAGCCATGTAAGTATGTCTTTTCGACTCCATCCGCTGTCTGGTAATCCATCATTTCCACCATCGACTGTAACTCCTTCATCTCCTTCGATAAGGAAGTGAGTTTCAGGTAAAGTGTGTTTCCACTCGTTAAGCCACTCTTGAGTAACCTCTTCCATTTTTCCACGAATCCACGAAGCATTTGAATCTCTTCGCCTTCGTTCGTAGAAGGGACCTGTGTAGGTTACGTGAGGCACTTAATCACCCTCAATTGAGCAAAACCGCCGTTACTGTTCCTGCACCAGCCGCCTCTCCGTGAAGGACGATTGCTGGAAGAAGTGCGCCAGTCTTAGCGGCTGGAGCCGCACCAGTGTTAGTGAAGGTTGCAGATAGGGTCTTGTCGGCTACTGCGAAAGAAGTACCAAGTACTCCAATAATTTTTGAAGCCCCTGCTGTAAGAACTAATACTTGTTCAGCCGCATCAGCAAGTGTGAATGCAATTTGTACCAATCGCATACTTCCTGCCGCTTTTCCATCGGAATTTTGTGCGGTAAAACCAGTAAGAGAACCGGGGTATGAACCACCAGCATTACCGTCTAACCAAGCAGTTTCATCGACTGGTGTTCCTGTACGCAAGTCAAGGTCCAAGAGAACCGAGACTGTACCGCTTGTGAAATCACCGTCATCGAAAGAAATTGTCAATCCTTTTTGTGTCTTTGTTTCTGTTGTCATAATAAATCATCTCCATATGTTTTTTCCATTAGCCTCACTTCAAGTCTCGGACTGAACCGTGACCTCCGTAGAAAGTAGTCCATAGTTCTCCCATAGTTCGGTACATACCCTCTTGTCCAAGACGGTTAATAGCGAATGGGTCACCAGTTTCGATACCACTCTCAAAGTATTGCGTTGGAATTGCTGTGCTAAAGTACAGGTAATCAGTATCAAGGAAGTACATACGACTTAGAGTATCGGTTTGTACGTCTTTTGATGGAATGATTGGAACACCGTTGTATGTTGCAACAATGAAACCTGCTTCAATACCCGGTACACCCTTTACACCGTTGTAGGTTGGGGTGACACGCTTCTCTTCAAGGAAACGTTGTTGGGATTGTAGAAGTTGTTGTAGACGCATAAGTGTGTCATATCCTGTAAGGATAACCTTCGGGTTACCACCACGAGTCCAGCACTTCTGGAAGAGGTCATCAAGATGGTCGAGGGACAGAACACGGTCTGTTCCACCGTTTTGATTGACTTCTGAGTAAGACCAAGAGTTTGCACTTCGGTCAATGCTGTACATGTCAATGTCAGTTCCAGTTTCGTTTGAACCAACCGTAATACGGTCAAGTGATTCAAAGTCGTTACCTGCGAGTGTAGCCTTGTCTGCGGTCATCATCTTGTTGATGTGTTCTGCGTGGTGCTTACCCATTTCTTCCTTTAGGATAGAACGGATGTCGCCAAGTCCATCGTCCTTGTCAGCAAGGAACATTGCAGTTTCGCTCATGTCGAATGTGTGAACCACAGTCTTAGGCTTGGCCGCAATGTGCTGGAAGGTCGGCTTGGTTGTGTCAGGAAGTGTTGCGTTCTCTGCAACACCGCCGCCAACAGTAAAGGAAGGACGTTCTGTGATGACTCGCCATCCACTTCGTTCCCACGGACGCTTTGGTAGAATTGAGAATGCGTTAAATTCTTGGTTTAGTTGGGACCAAACTTTGCGACCATAAATCGCTTGGTATGTTCCCGCTGTTGTGGAAAGCATAGGTGCGTCAGCCTTGAGCAACTCGCTACCGGAGTAGGAGTAACCCATTGCGTTGCCAGCACCGTAGTAGTAGCGTTCCATGTCAGTAATGCTTCGTATGTAATCTCTTGCCATTGTTCATCATCTCCTTAGATTAGTTGCTTCCCCTAATTGCCTTGTCAGCGAGGTTGTGTACCTCGTCCCAAGTCATGTTACCCAAATCTTGGGTGGAGGGAATTTCAATGTTTGGTGAAGAAGCCGACTTTTGGATTGAAACGCTCTCGGTTGAGAGGTTGTCAATTCGCTCGGAAAGAGACTCAATAGACTTGAGTACTTCCGATAGTGGCTCACGAGCGTCAAAGTGTGCTCGTGCTTCTTCGTTCTTAGCAATCTCCATCTCTTTAGAAAGACGGGATGAGAACTCGGATTCAAGGTTACCACGGAATTGTTGTTCCAATGCCGCCGCTTTGTAAACTTCGTAAGCGGCTTCGATGTCGGATTGTGAAACTGTAGAGGCTGAAAGGTAATCTCCCTTTGCAACCTTAGCAGGTCCCTGAGCACCAGCAGGTTGCTTTCCGCCACCTGCTGTGAGTGCGGAGATAGCACCAGTTGATGGGTTGCCACCTTCTTGTCCTCGTCCACGAACTTGACCACCGAAGTAGTCAGCACCGTCAACGGAGTCAGGATTGTCGAATCCACCCATTTGTTGCTTTTGCAAGTCATCAAAGTGTGCTCGTGCTTGATTTGTATCTACACCAGCGGATTTGAGAGTATCTTCCATCCAACTAAGGTATTCAGATGAGATAACATCGCTGAACTCGTCGCCCTTTGCAAATGGGTTACCTTCTTTCTTTTCTTCTTTCATATCGTCATCACCTTTGTCGGAAGATGCTTCTTCCTTTGGTTCGTCGTCTTTTTTATCCTTAATGCTCTCACGGAGTTGAGGAGGAATCTCACCCTTTTCCATTGCATCAAGTCGTGCTTCAAGTCTTTCCATTACTGTATTCAAATCAGTCATATTGTTGTCCTCCTTTAAAATACTAAATTGTGCTTCAGGGTTAATACCTTTTTCACAAATAGTAATCTCATGCAATTCCATCTTTGAAATCTCTTGGTAATCGCCTTTTACACTATCAGACTTTCGCACCCTCTTGAATGCTTGTCCTCCAATGGAGAATCCACGAAGGTTACCCTTGCGGATTTCAGCGGCTACTTCACGAGCCTTCTCAATATCATTGCGGAGTTGAACGACAACAAACATTCCTGTGTCGTCGCATTCGGACTTCCACATTCTTCCATTGTTGTCTACATAAGAATCCAAGACTTCACCGACTTGGATGTTTGAATGAGCAAGTTGTACATTGCGGTACTTATCACTCTTCATGAAACCGTCAAATGCACTCTTAAGAGCACCACGAGTGATAAGGTCGCCTTGTTTATCGACCAACTCAACTGATGCATATCCAGCAACAACGAGGTCACTTCCACTCTTGAGGAGTGAAAGACCCTGTTCTGGTTGCTTGAGAGCGAGCATTGAATCAACAATTCCTCGTCATGGTATATAGACCCCTATTATACCTTTGAAAGTACTGGGGTATCGTTTTCATAGTCTAAATGGAGATTTTCACCTTCTTCTGTTGAAACATCAACAGGCTTTATGTGCTTTGGTTTTTTGTCATCTTTATCTCTTTCTTCATCAGTTCTTCCATCGAAATCTGGAAGATTTTCTTCTTCTGTGATTTTTGTGGGTCCACTTGGTGATTCTGTAGGTGTACCTACATCAATTCCCAAACCTCTCGGTCCAGTCCATGTCAATTTTTCTTTTGTGAGTGTATCAAGTGTCCTTAGAATAACTTCAATCGCTTTTTTCTTATCTTCTGGTTTAAGTAATCTATTTTCATCATCTTCTTCTAAGATACCAACAGAACCTTCTTCGATTTCTTTTGGTGTATGTTTTTTAGGCGGAGAACTAAATTCTTCTTCTGTTTTCAATACTCCTGATAACATAAGAGGTGCTACAGAACCCCAAAATGGTTGAAGGCTCTCCGCTAATGTTACTGCATACTGATTTTTGAATAGTAAATCCATATTACCTTGAGGGGAATGAAGATACCACATATTTCCTACTTCATCTACTTGGTATGTTACAGTATCAATATCTTTGAGTACAACACGGAATCCTTCTTCATCATATTCTACATTATGTGGAATATTGATAGCGGCATACGATTTTGTCAACAAGTCTAATGATTCTGCACTTGCAGGTCCTTCACCTTCACCTACGCCTTCTATTTGCTTTACTTGTACGGTGAAAACATTTCTTTGCCCACGAGTTTTCTTTGTAACTCCACTTACTGATACTCGCACTACATCTCCGACTTTGTACGCTTTATCTTGATTACGTGCTGTACCTACATCCATGTAGTACTCACCTTTGTGTTCAATCGCTCGATTAGCCAATCCACCATCGTCAATAAGAGGACCCGCACCTAATTGATATGTGTAAGGACCATTACCTCTTCTATCAAGAACAATGAAATTGTAATCACGAGTTGGTCTATACAATACCCACTTAGGGTGTCTAAATTCTCCACGCATATATGTGGACTTAGAATCTCTTAGCAAAATATTCTCATGTTCTTTTTGCATTCGTTCTACACTTTCTTTGAGTCCTTCACTATCTGTTACCTTTGTATCGTGAGGACCCGGAACAATGACATTCTCATGACTTTCAAATTGAGAACGTATGACTTTGATTCGTTCAAAGACTTGCATATCTGTAATATCATTGTTATCGTAATTTAGTATATCTATAACGTTCAAATCTACATCGCCAAGAATGGTATCTATTGCAAAATTATTGTCGTTGACTTTTTGTAATGCTTCTCTATGAGCCTTTTTCAGACCTACTTTTTTACCTGATTCATTGAGAGCAGTAATCTCTTCACCATTTTTAATTATCATAACACGCTTTCCATCGTACCATTTTGATACGACCCACGAACCACTAAATCCACGTAGGTGTTCTAAATCACTTAGTTCAAAAATACGGTGCATAGGGCGTATTAGAGGATTCCATTCAGGTTTATCTTCTTTCATGAGTAAAATATCAGGATTGAGTAACCCTTCTATGTAATCACTCATTTCACTCAATGCTAATTTACTTGGGTCCTCATTCATAGCAATGAATGTTGTAGGGTCAATACCACTTGTAGGAAGTCGAGATTCTTGTGCGGGTGGTGCGTTATTCCATACTTGTTCACGTAGTTCTTTTCCATGAACCATATCTGTAAGTTCGTGTGGAACCGAGTGATACAATCCTTGTTCTACATATTGACCTGCCATAATTTGACCATCGGCTGTAAACTCACAACCAGCAGAAGGACTTGCTAACCAACCACTATGGTGTGCGCCAGCATCAAAAGTATCTACAATACTTCCGTTGTTAGGATTAGAAGAACCAACAGGAATTTGTGTCATTCCTGCTCTTGTAACTATTGAAGTAGTAGGTTCTTCTGGTCTTTCTTCTTGTTGTACGGAAGGATTGTAATGAATAATAGAATCAAGATTATTTCTTGTTTCAGCAGTAATCTGTGGTCGTCCTTTTCCAGCAGAACCTTTTTTCTTCCCTTGTGCATCGTATACATCGTTATTGATGTATTCCAATCCATTAGCATCAATAGCGGAACCAAATTGAGTGTTTGAGTTCATAAGTTGCTTAAATCTACGAGGAAGTGCATGGATATACTGTGCTTTTTTGTATTCTTTATCTGAATTTATTTCTTTATGCAATTCTTGTACTGCATCGTGATAGCCTAATGTTTGTACCATTACTGCAAACTTTTGTTCAGGATTGAGTTCACTTCCTTCTTTCTCTCCTAACGATTCATCATGCATATGAGAAATGTCTGTTCCATGTACGTCTGTAATACCCCCATGAGAAATGAGTTGATTAACAGTACTTGCGTGTAATGGTTGATTCAAAGTGTTAGAACGCTCAATAAGTTCTCTTGCATGTTCTTTCGACTGTGGTGTTTTTTCTATTGCTAACGCTTCAAGAACTTCGTCTACACTCATGTTACCTGTAATTGGAAAACCATGTTCTTGTAGATGAGAAGCAACGTTTTGATGAAAGCCTTTATTTTCAGCAGATTTTGTTTCTACATCTGTAAAGTCAACCCCATACCCTGTCGTTGTTAAACCGTGTACAGAATGAGAAACGTTGGAAATATATCGTTGAGCATCACGAAACATCCTTGCATTGTTATCAATAAATTTCTGTGGGTCATTCGGGTCAAATGCAGTTGGGTCTGCTTCTTCCATTTTTTCCTTTATCATTGGTGCTACTTTAGCAACTAAAATTCTGTGCGCTTTTGCCAACTCTTCTTCTCTCTTGGAATCTATTTTCCAATGAGTCGTTCCCTTTCCTTGTACGCCTTCTATTGCTTTTTGTTGCATTGCAGTAAGTTTTGAAGTTACATCTGTTAGTTTTTCTCTTATCAACGGTTTATCTATTTCGTCTGCTTCATTAAGTTGTTGAAGTAAATCATCAGATTCATCTTGTAATTTTTGCTCTTTATCAATAGCAGGTAATGCACCACCAAAACTTATTGCTGTACGAACTGCATCTTCCATTGTTGGTTTTTTATGCTTGTATGTTTGAGGTCGTTCTTTAATATCAAGATGAATATCATCTAATAATCCTCCAACAATATCTCCTATAGGAGTTGTATCATGTACAGCATCGAAGCCCATTTTTTCACGTAAATCTGTAAAATCTTCTGCTTGTAAATATTCTAAAATGTCTCTTGGTTTTTGAGAACCAATAACCTTTGTTATGTTCGTAAGTAAACGAAGTCCAAATGCTCGTTTACTTGTGTTCAAATAATCTTTTACTTTATTGTATGAAGGTTTTGATACTCCCCAATTCAAAAAAGAAAACATATCTTCTGGTGTTTCTCCTCCGCTAACCTCTCCTTCACCTCTTAGTAAATCATTAAACGATGTAACAGACTTTTCACTTGGTGTATTCAAATGGTTTTGGTAACCAAATCTCATTATTCTTTTGTGAGTATCTGCGGCGTTATCATATATTTGTTTATCACTACTGTATGGTACATAACCACGATAAGTAGCGTGATGTAAGAACGGATTTCTTGTTAATGTATTGTCAAACGGTTTTAGATGTGAACCAAATATTTGTCTCTCTTTATCTGTCATATGGCGTATCATATACTCATACTGTGGTGAAAGAGATGATTTATGTTCAGAAAAATTATTTTTAGTCGTAGCCCCTTCTTTAAATCCACTATGTGATGTTCCACTTGGTATTGGTCTTGAAACATTTACAGGTGAAAGTATGTTTTGAATAAGTTTAGGTGCATTATGGTGAACATATTTTTTCGTGTTTGCATCAAAATGCCCATGTTCTTGAGAACGTTCAGGCATAAAATGTGCAGCAAGTGATAAATTGTTTTGATTAGGTACTATCGTTTTCTTTTCCCCCATAGTACCTGATTCATGTACTTCACCAAGTAAAGAATTACCATCTTCGTTAGCAGTTAATGCATGTAGAATTTCATTATATGTAGATAAAGACATACCTGCACCACCAGTACCCTGATACAATTTATTCCAAAAGTTTCCGGGTCCGTAGGTATAATCCCCATCTTCACTTGTACGCCAATATGAGGGTTTATCTTCCGATGGATGAGGACCATGTGCCGCTTTTAAGAATGATAAATGATTACGAATATCTTTTTCTTGTTGTTGTAAATTCATATGCCCCGAAGCCTGTTTTTCCATATTTTCTATCCATTCTAAAGGAACAATAGGTCCTTCCATTGACCCATGTAATTCATGATTTTGAATAGGTTCTCTTGTTTTAGGGTCAAATCCTGCTAAGAAAAGTATATCTTCAATTGGTATTCTTGAATGGTCTATTTTTTGAGTTCGTTTTCCAAATTGACTTTTTTCAGCATCTTTTAGACCTTCCCAAGTCAAATCTTCTGGAGAATCGTTTTTGTGTAAATTTAGTCTTGGTAAATACTTCAACTTTCTTTTATACCCTTTACCAGCATTTTTCATATCATCTGCATACAGATTGTTTATTTCTTCCAAAATAAAATCAGCGATAGACTCCTCTTTTCCTTCATATGGTAAGTGTACAGCATTTCCTAACGCACTTTGTAGGAATCGACCACCTTCACCTAATTCGTAATCAGTATCGTTATCTTCTAATCGAAGATGAGAATTTCTTCCCATCATTCTCGGACTACGTACAGCCCAATTCATTTCAGGAGTTTTACGCATAAGAGCATTGTATGTAAAACGAGAAGAAGGAATTTTTTGCCCACTTGGTAATTCAATAGTGCTCACATTGTCTAAACCGTGTTCATCTATCTGTTGTCGTATGGCAGTTCTTTCTTCTGGTGAAAACCATTCTAAACCTAATTTAAAACCATGATGACCTAACGGTGTTGGATGGACATTGTAATCATCGTCCAAAACACTATCTTCTGTAAGCCACTCATTTGCCTTTTGGTCAAAATGTGCCTCACGAAGTATTTTTTGTATGTCTTGCGAACTTCTTCCTTCTTCTACAAGACTGTCCTTTATGTTAGATGCTTCATTTGATTTCTTCCATCTATGATAATCTCGTTCGTAGAAATCTTTCTGGTGTGTACCAATCGTACCAAATACTTCTGGAGTGCCTAATAAATTCATACTCTTTGACTTTGAACCTTGAGGTTTAAATCCAAACGCTAAAGGGTGTTTATTATCCTTAAGATGCTTTATGTATTCTTTTTCCATCTTTGCTTCTTCATCCATATATCCGCCAAAAACGTGTGCTCTTAGCATTTCAACCCAATGAGGTTTTCCTGTTGTAGCATGAAGTCTTAGTGCAGGGTGATTTGCTGGATGGAATGGAAAATGATGTTCTCTATATGGGTGATTTGCTGGATTGGGTCGATACACAGGCCATGTAGAAAAATGGTCAGATAGATTCTTTCCGCCTTGTAACCCATCGAGCCATATGTGATTTGTTAAATCATCTTGAGTATCTTCTATATTGTGCAGAAGCCCTTCACCAGTATCGTCGCCCTTGTCATATTCAAATTCAGGCAATTCTTCTTTTTCTTTCTTCGCAATAACATCTTCTGCTAATACAAGAAGAGAACCAAGAATGGGTTCACGGGGGGATTTTTCCATAGAGTTCCATGCGATGATGTATTCAGCCGCATTTCGTTCAAGGTCTAAACCATCGTCTAACGATTTTAACAAATCGTATGTAGCGTGGTCTAATTGAGTATATGACATTTTAACACCGCCTTTCATAGCGGTGTAAATTTAGGACAGGCGTGTATATCCATTCCTTGCGCCATAGGGAGTTTACATCCTGATTCAGATGAACCGCCACAAGTTCGACACAATAGAGGTGCAACACGTTCACTATGCTCTCTCAATGATGCGTGGTCATTCGCTTTAACTACACGCACATTAGACATAGAATCACAGTCCCTTTTCACCCGCAGTATCTTCTCTTTCTACACCAGTTCCAGAATGAGGGTTAAGTTTACTGCTTAAAGTTTCTAAACTTGTAGCGTCTTTCTTCTTAGGCTTTTTCTTAGCATCTTCTGATTCAATGGTTTTACCATTAGTGGTGTAGTATGCTGTACGAGTTTGTCCACCTGTTTCTGTTACCATGTGAGGATTAATGTCTGAAATTTTTTCAGCCTTGAAACCGGGTTCAGCCTTTGCCATTTTTCCGCCACAGCCCATCTTCATGCAACCCATCTTGTTCATCTTAGAACCACACTTTGGACAATCTTCACAATCGCATTTTCCTTCGGGACAATCACATTTTGCTTTGTGAATTGCTAAATCGTTTAAACGTCGTTCTAATTCTAACGCTTTCACGAGAACTGGTGCTTCATCAAATCTTGGCTTCATTAATTCATCTCCGTATCTTTTGCGGTTTTTGCCATGTCATGTATTTCTTCCCATGACATGTTGTGAAATTCTTCATTTGTTTGTGGTATGGAAGATGACATATCACCCTTCATAAGTAGTGCATCATTTTCCATATCTGCACGTAGCGGGTCAGTTATTACATCTGCCGCTAATGGAGTTGAAATAGATACAAGACCCATTTTACGAAGAAGATTTTTTGGATTTTGTAGTGTAGCCTTTAGTCTTGCGTTTTCTGCTTTTAGAAGAGACAAGTCATTATCCATGTTCTCCATCTTTGTGATGAGAACATTCATGAGTTGCCCTGCGTCAGACAAAGAATCACACCCTACGACCAAGTGTTCCTCTTGATGGATTAAATCCTTTACGTTGCTTTCCTGCCGATACAGTTCCGCTTAGTCGATGTCCTGTCAATTCAGTTCGACCTTCATCTTTTTGGAATGTGTAAGGTGCTACTCCACCAACAAAGAGGTCTTTTGCACCGGGTGTACGTGCAAGGTTTTCAGCCTTGAAAATTTCCGATTGCAAATCTTCCAAAAGGAAATCGCTTAGTTTCTGTACTTCTGTTAAATGTTGCTTGGCGAGATTACCATCGCCTTCTTCTAACGCAGTTGCAAATGCTTTTTGCGCTTGTTCCATTTTTCTTGCCATTGGGTGCATTTTTAGTAGGTCCATACGAATCCCTCTTGTCTATGTCATATACTACTTGTTTAAAGAGTTTTAGCGGCCTCTTGGTCTACGAGCGTCTAATAATGCATTAGAAACGTTTTGCATAGGAGTTGGTTCAGGTCCTCTTTGTTGAACACTTGAAAGTGGTGAACCACTTCCCATTGTTCCTCTTCTTTGAGGTGCTACGGGACCACGATTTCTCATTCCCATTCCTTCACTTCCGGGTTGCATAGGCATTCCCATTCCGGGTGGAACTTGTCTTGATGCTGGCATTCCTCCACCCATCTGTGGTGGCATTGGCATTCCGCCTCTTCCCATCATCTGTGGTGGCATTCCACCGGGTGGCATTCCACCGGGTGGCATCATAGGAGGCATACCTCCACCGCCGGGTGGT
>CENI01012460.1_pt1 | contig 20996 bp, 29 predicted proteins | sample 530161 | NCBI WGS metagenome assembly CENI01 (sample SAMEA2591107, study PRJEB7988) | marine metagenome | isolation source: saline water (ENVO:00002010), including | reverse complement strand
TCAGATCTTCCCATCAGTTGCCACACACAGTTTAAATATCGATATGCGAGATTGGCACAAAATTTTCCCAGGATCAGGACAAGGCAAACAGATGCCACAACTGCTGGAATTCATTCAGCAGTATGAATTACAAGACAAGCGACTGTTGGACTTTGGATGTGGCCGAGGCGGCACCATGAGATGGTTACAAGGATTGTATCCCCGAATGATGTTGCGTGGTTGGGACATTGGCACAGAGCAATATCGCCGGAGACCCAGAGACACAGACTTTGATGGCATCTATTCCATAGACTGTTTTGAACACATAGAACTTGAAGAGGTGCCCTCGGTGATTGACAGTCTTAGACAGTTGTCAGCACCTGGGTCAGCATGGTGCCACATCATAGATTTAACACCTGCCAAGAAGCGATTGCCAGATGGTAGGAATGCTCATGTGACCTTGATCACCGCACAGGAATGGCAGGATCAGTTTGAACTGCTGGGATGCCAAGTGAGTGAGTTGAGAGTGTTTGATCAACCAGATCCCAATTTTGGAGTGAGAAAACGATGTCAGATACACTGCCGCCCCTAATCATAACCTCAATGAATGAACGCCTATATGAAGCATATGGGCACAGATTATTCAGCACATGGGACCAGCGATATGAACTCATAGTGTATCATGAAGACTATTCAGACTCCGCCAATCATGCTCCCCCATATATTCCTGAATGGGCAGGTCATATACACACACCCACAGTGGTGCCAGAACTGTATAGATGGACAGACAGTCACAGAGATAGACCAGTAAAAAGTTATCGGGAAGATGCTGTGAGATTCTCACACAAAGTGTGGGCCATGTGGCATGGAGTCAGCAACTATGTGGGTTGGTCAGGTGCTTATTCAGGTATTGTATGGATGGATGCGGACACCACAATAAAACAGATGCCTGCCCCAATGGAGTTGGTGAAATACTTGGATCGTGCTGATATAACACTGTATGACAGACCAGAGCACCCAGAGACAGGCATGATATGGTTCAGCACAAGGCACAAAGAGATCAACAGATACAATTCAACATATGAGAACACAGCACTACACTTTGTGAACACACTGAGACTGTACTATGAGTCAGATAAGATATACCAATTGAAAGAACAGCATGATGCTTATGTGACAGGGCATATACTACGCACAGAGTTCCGAGGCCGTTGGAAGAGTCTAAGCACTGTGGAACGAGCGCCAGGGAGACACCCGCAAGCGGTGAGCGACAGTGCCTCGTGGTGGGATCATTGTAAAGGTCCCAGAAAGATGAGGGGTGCTTCCATAGAAAACCGCTCGAACTCCTAAGCATTCTTACGGAATAATCAACAGAATTGGCAGAGTGATGTCACTGTGACCCAATGAATATGATTCAGTTTGGGCAGTGCCAACATATTTAACATGGGAGGATTTCGGTTCTCAACCTTTCAAAACCAACCCCGATGATGTCAAATCAAGGCGACAGACACCGTATTCACCAGAATCACCGCCATACCTACCACCCATTAATGGTTCCGATGGTTCAGATTCTGTCAGGATTGATTGGAGATTGGTGGCGGATGCAACTTATATGGAGTATATGAATCACCCACCCCCCAGCTCTCTACGGTGAGGCACCATGAGAAAGATTATGTCAGACAGTCTCCTGGGTAGCCCCACTGTGATCTACATTATAGCACGGTCAGGAGCCGAAGTCAATGGTGCGGTTTGCCAAAAATCCGGTGGGGCCTGGGTGAGGAATGGTTGACACAGTGGGGCATCGGTGTTATAATAGATGTGGGGCGTCCTACCGCAGATTCTGGTGACGGGCCTCCTCCTGCTGTGTAAATCTCCAGTCAAAAACCGGTAAGTATCTGAATGATCACAACCATTCTATTCTTGCTGGGTATTCTTGTGGGATTGGTGTATGCTGATTATCTGAAAAACCAGTTGAGAAAATAACCGCCGTTCAAAACCGTGCTATATGTGGTTCCAATTCTTACCATAGACAATCTTTTCTATCATGCTCTGTGAAACACCAAATTGTTCTGCCAAATCCAATCTTGTGTGTGCTCTGACTGGTCTAGGCAATTGTTTTATCAGTTTCACTTGCAACGCAGTCAGTTTTGCTCGGCCATGCTGTTCACCTTTCAGTGCATTATGCCCTTTTAATGCTTTGCTTAGAGCAGTGAGATGTTGGGGCGATTTCTTTCGGCCTTTCAATGCACGACTGATGCCCAGTGATATCTTCCTGATTGTATCTGCGGAATGACGATAACCTTTTGTGGTAGGTTGCGTAGCATAACAATTATAGTATTTTTGATTTGGTAACCTTCTTGATTTTAACCAATCTCTTTCTTTGAAAAAACAGTGATTATGACTGCCCACACACAGTATCCGTCTACGGTATCCTTTAGGAATACAATCCCGTGTAAACCGTTGCATTTTTGAGGAAGAATGACAATACCAATCCTGCACTGATCCTTTGTGACTGCCTAAATAGTATTTCTTATTGGGTGCATCATACCAAAGGTACACAAATGCTTCTGATGTCAGTGTGTGATCAAATCCTTTTTGCCATCTCTGTGCCATAAAATTGCTAACCGTTTTTCTGCGAACGCTTCGCGTCAGTTGAGGTGCCCACTGTGCGTCGCACAATGTCGTCGTGATTGAATTCTGCCCAATACAGTTCAAATGCCACTCCGTCCTGGACACCTTCAAACTGATGCGTTTTGCCTGGTTTCACCTGAGTGAAATCACCTGCTCGCAGTACAGTCTCATCCACCAGACCTTGATCGTCCTGCCACACACGCACAATCATTTCACCTGATTCCACATAGAAACCATTCCATTTAAAACGGTGTTCATGCTCTGAGCATTTGTAACCCTTGCGATATTCTATTCTGTGAAACTCCAACACACCGTTGGCGTGTATCAGTTCAGTCTCACCCCATATTTTTCCTGCTTTCATACTATTCTCCTTTGATTCTTCTGAAACTGTGATCATCCATCTCTGACATCCATTTTTTGAACCAAAACGGATATGCGTTGGAGGCCCATTGGTACCATGCTCTCACACACTCCACTCGTTGTTCAGGAGGTGCCACTTCTGACCAATGATGTATGGTCTGACGACACATCAGGTCAAATTGAGCATAGTCATCTATCAGTATTTTGAATTTGTTATTCACTGTCAAACAATTGGTTGTAGGTGCTCTGTTGAGGATATTGACTCTCCAAACACCATTCCATTTCGTGTCCTGTGCCATCAAATGCTCGGTTCCATCTGTTTGAAATGCTCACAGTCATGTCGTGCTTCAGTGTGTTCATCTGTCTGTGTGCGTCCTCAATGGCGTCCCAACGAGTGTATTTGGTGCCTGCTAGATTGCCTTCTTTACGAGTATTGCGTCGCATGGGTTCCTCACACCAGTCTTTCACACACTGTTCTATGTGTTTGGCTTGGAACACCTTGTTGTAGATTTTCTCTATGCGTTCAGCAGTCTGCTGTCTGTGAGGCGCACTCTGTTTGATGTAGGTGGTGGAGTAGGATCGACCATCCCTTGCGTCCATCCGTTGATGTTCTCTGTAGTAGTGCTTCATTTCACCACAGAATGTCCTCTGTTTTCAAGACATTTCCTTGTAACTTTATGGGTCTCCATTTCTCTTTTTGGAATCAATCCCAGTGTGCCTGTTGAAAGATACAGATTGCCTGCCTGTTGCATCATGTCCCACACCTGATTCACATTGTCTTTTGCCAGTGTGTCACAGTGCTGTATGTCATTGGTGATTTCTCTTGCTTTGTCTTCATCAAAAGTGCCTGATCTGCCTGCTGTGTCTATCACAGGTTTGTAAGCACAGTTGGTCAAAAGCACCAAACTGATTATCAATAATATTTTTGCCATTGTTCCTCCTTGTATGTGTATATTATACACTAGATTTTGGTTTAAACCAACCAAGAATCTTACCAAAATATTTTGATTTTGTGGATTTTTTTGGTTTTTGGTGGCGTATTTTACTATAACGATTGCTCTGATCAGGCGGCACATTCACAATATCGTCAAAACTCCAACCTCTCTTGTGTCTGCTCCAGAATCTCTGTTTGACTGCTTTGTTGTGTCCCCATTTTTCATACATCTTGGTGAGTGCTTGACCTCTCTCTGAGTATTTGTGCCATCTTGTGTTTCTGTTCTGTACCGTTCTACTAACCCACCGGCAGTTGTGGGCATCATATTGGCCTCTTGGATCTATGCGATCCAGTGTAAGATCCTCATCAAAGTCCTCCATCATATCCTCAGCGAAATTTAAGAACCCTTGTTCTCCTGATAATTCAATATGCCACTCCGCACACACCGACACATCTTCATAGGCAGGTTCGTTGTTGATACATCTCATATTCATTTGGTACCACCTGCCCCAAAAATTCCTGTTTGCTTTTCTCATTGCTGTGTATTGTCTCATTTGAAACTCCTTATTTGTTTGTGTTTAGGAGTCACATCATCTTCCACAGTGAATGGCTCCTGTCTTATTTTTCTTTTTTGTGTGCCATAGTTTAATGTTTTACGCAACTGTTCTCTTCTATTCACAATCACGCAGTTGTGAGGTCCCCATGCCTCCAACTTATCAATACGAGCCATACAGTATCCGTGTGGCAGTCTATGACGATGTTGCATCACACCCGAGTTTACCCAACTGCGGTACCATGTCTCAGGTGTGAATGCCCACTCTTCCCGGCGAAACTTTGCTTGTGATTTTGCTCTTGAATAGAACACATTCCAAGGATTAGGCAACATATATTTTCTAGGAAAAGGCATACTACCTCAAATGTCCTGCTTGTGGATGTACCTTGATCCAACTCAATGAATCCAGTTCAGGTCTGTTGTATGTGTAAGCACATATTCTTGTGACCCAATCATCAATCTCTTGTGTGGTGTTCATTTTTAATTCTCCATTGAACACAAAATCGGTCCAATGGGTTGCCACCAACCTAGCGGGATTCCAGGGAGATGTTGTGATGACAGGGTACCCCTCAACCACTGCTTCACTCAAACCAGCGGAATGATTTGCAATTACACAATCATATCCATCTCGTTTGATTTCATCTATTATCTGATTACCAGGTCTTTTACTGGCGGCAACTTTTCTTCTAACACCATATGAATATCCATGGTCTTGTAAAACTTGGGCGATTGTTTTAAACCATTGATCCCAAGTGGTGTCGTAGAATTCTCTATAATTTCTATCTGATGATCTTATAATTAAACATCTTTTTGATTTTGCTGGTCTGGTCTCTTTACAACCACCCCATATGTCTGTGATATCTTTATGTACTCCTGCACTCATCTGGTGCAACTGTCTATTAACTCTGTCTCTGTGTGTGTGATCTATTTGTGCTAGACATTCTCCGTCTTCATTGAAAGGCAATGCCCAATCACAGTGTGTTAATCTTGACCAATGTTTTGTGCCTTTAGGATTGGATGCTGACACATGACGAAGATGAGGCATCATCGAATTGTCCCACCACCACCAACGAAATCCATCAGGTTCCATTCCAGGTTTGAACATTGTGTGAGGTTCAACACCCACCAACAAATAATCTGAATTGAAGTCCGTGATGTCTTTGGGTTTGATAGCAGGCACAGTGACACCATTCTGCTTGGGTCTAGCAACTTGTGATGTGGGATCTATTTTCCAATAACCAAAGGGCATAAGTGAAGCCATGTTTTCCTCTCAATATATTTATGTATATTCCAATAAAAGTGGTGAATAAGTGGGTCAAATCTAAATAACGATATGATAGCACATTTTATCGGCAATGGTGCCTCACAAACACTTTTTGGAGACTTTCATTATGGCACCATCGTGGTTGGCAATATTACCAAACACAAAATTAGATGGGACGCCTGTTCTATCATAGACACCAAAGTAATTTTGTACATGAAAGACAACAACATACATCTCAAAAACAAAACAATATGGTGCACCAAAGACATTGCCAAACAAGCAAAACATCACAAAGTACAAGGCATATGGGAAGTGCATTATGAACCTAAACACAGATTCAATTCAGGACATCATGCTATAAACAAATTAAGCAAGTCACACAAAATAATCAATCTTTATGGTATGGATTCAATGTTCACAGATGATTTAACCAGTCAAATGGATGACAGAGTTCCAAGACCAAGTCGTCCTCCATTAAATAACGAGTGGAGACCACATTGGTCAAAACTATTTGCTAAACATCCTGATGTGATGTACAGAATTCATGTACCACAAGGAACAAAAGAGATTGATTATGGTAAAAACTGTAGGTTCATACACCACACGACATAATTTACAAAAGTGGATACAACTGCTGATGAAACCACAACGCAAATTGGATGGTTTATCCATTTGTCCATATCTACAAAAATTTAGAAATCAAATCATGTTGGTTAGAAACAATGATCCAGAAAAACTGGCAAACAATTTTGCTGATCAAAAAAACATATTTCAATTGGAAGGCATGGTGGTATATGGATTCGCAATGAAGTATGAAAAACTGGAAAGATTGGTTGCTCAACTGAACAAAAAATTAAAGGCAAAAGATGTGTGCTGTTTTATGTTTCATCCTGAAGGAGACGAAGATGTACTGCCAGTAGAATATCCATTTAACCAGCCATTATTAATTGTACAGAAAATAAGTACATTAACAGCGGCTAAAAAGCAATTAAGCAAAACAAATTATTACAAACATTATAAATAGTTAGAACGCCAAGGAGCATTGCAATGACAATTACATTAAGACAAGAATCAGCCACAGGAGCAACAACGAAGGGTTCGACGCTGACCTTTCAAGAATTAGATAACTCATTCATCGATCTTTTACAAAACAAATTGATTCCAATTCAAGTGGACGCAGACACAGGTTCAGTCAAAGTTGGTAGAGCACAGGAAAACGGTGTGCTCACAGTGACAGGAGCAGGTGGTATCACAACCACAGTGACAGAAGATTCAGCAGGCAATGCCAATTTAACCATCACAAAAAGCACAGACGAATTAGGAGTGTTTGAAATTGTGGGTGGTTCAAACATAGAAGCAACCAAACCAGATTCAGCAGGCGCAGTCACATTGGAAGTCACAAATCCAGCAGAGTTAAATGTGGATGGTGCTGTGGTATTCACAGCAAAAAACACATCAGGTAGTACCATTGAAAAAGGACAGGTGGTTTATATCTCAGGTCACGATGGAACCAATCCCACAATAGGTTTAGCAGATGCAGACGATGCCGCCAAGATGCCAGCATTTGGATTGGCCAACGAACAGATCACAAATAACAACACAGGTAAAATCATCACATATGGTCCAATCACCAACATCAACACATCATTCTTTCAAGCAGGAGAAGAATTGTTTGTGAACACCACAAATGATTCTGCAGGTGACACAATCACCAGCACAGCACCAACAGGTGAATCAGGACTGATACAAAAAATAGGTAAGGTGATTAGAAGTCACGCATCCACAGGCACAATATTTGTGACAGGTGCAGGCAGAACCAATGCCACACCTAATCTAAACAACAACAATATTTTTATAGGTAATGGATCTAATCAAGTTTCAACCACAGCATTCGCAATCAGTCTAGACAGCACCCCACAACTATCCGGAAATTTGGATGTGAATGGCAACAAAATTGTTACTGTATCAGGCAACGCCAATCTAAAATTATCTCCACACGGCACAGGTGTGGTAGAAATTGAAGGTGATGGTGTTTCAGCAGACGGCACAATACAATTGAACTGTTCACAGAACTCACATGGTATCAAATTGGCATCTCCACCTCACTCAGCCGGACAATCATACACAATTACTTTTCCTAGCACAGCACCAGGTGCCAACAAAATATTCCAAACAGATGCAAACGGAGATTTAAGTTTTGTGGATCTACCTACAGGAGGTGATTCAGTACAAGAAGGTGACAACATTTCAATCACATCACCAGATTCAGCAGGTGGTAAAACAATAGGATTTAGAAATCCACTTAACCAACCAGTGGTGGGCGGTGATCAAACATTCAGTCAGATCAATCTAAAAGATTATTCAGAAACAGTTTATACATCAGGCACAACAACAGGTACAATTACTCCAGATGTGGCCAACGGCAATGTTCAATCAATCACACTGACAGGTTCAATCACATTCAGTGCATTCTCAAATGCGGCGGCAGGACAATCAATGACCATGATCATAAGACAACCATCATCAGGTGGTCCTTACACATTGACATCCACAATGAAGTTCGCTGGAGGCACAAAAACTTTAAGTACAACAGCAGATGCATATGACATTATGACTGTGTTCTATGATGGCACAAATTACTTTGCATCTCTGTCAACCAACTTTAGTTAAGGAGACACAATGCCATTAGGTATAGCAAGATTAAACACATTATCCAAAGTTTTAGCAGAGGAAGTTGATCCAAGAACATTTGATTCAGTGCCAATAACTGTGTCAGGTGATGCTCAAATCAGCACAGCACAATCAAAGTTTGGAGGATCAAGTATCCTGTTTGATGGCACAGATGATGCTGTGGATCCAGATCACACACTGCTAAACATAGGTTCAGGCGATTTCACTATAGAATTTTGGATTTATGTAACAGATTTTACCACTGTGTATGGCAGATACTTTTTTGACACAGGCAGTGGAGTGTCAGGCAGACTGAATGCATTCTTTGATACAGCAACAACATTCAAAATCAGATCAGGTAACACAGTGCTGTTGTCAGGCAGTCACGGCATGAGCACAAACCAATGGTATCATTTGGCCATTATGAGAGAATCAGGCACTATACGATTTTATAGAGATGGCACATCATTAGCAAGTGCTTCAAACAGCACAAATTTTACCAACAACGATTACAAGATAGGTTCATATCTCACAGGCGGAGGATTTGGCGTCATAGGTTATATAGATGAATGGAGACAGTCAGATTCAGCAAGATATTCAGGCACATCATTCACAGTGCCAACCTCAGCATTTGAACCAGATGTTAACACAAAACTATTGATACATGGTGACGGCACAAACGGAAGCACCAACATTGTAGATGATCCACCTTTCGCACCACATCTTGAAGCAGTCACATTTGATGGGTCAAACAATTACATGAAACACACATCATCGTCAGGTTGGTCAGATTCAAAACAATTCACAATCTCAATATGGTTTAGAGCAAGTTCTCTGCATGATGGATTTCTTTTTGACATAGGTAACTCATCAATCACACAATCATCACATCTGTATCTTGAAAGTGATGGAGGCATCATATTGGGATTCAAAGATGGAGATAATTCATACAATCAGAAACACACCATCACATCATCTGATTCCGCAAAATACGCCGCAAACACCTGGTATCATCTGTTGGCAAGTGTGAGAACAAATAGTTCTGCAACAGCATACTTCTACAAAAATGACACAGTGTCTGATGGCACTTGGTCAGACCATTTCAATTCAAATATTGATTGGACAAGAAATCAATACTCAATTGGATCAAAAATTAATGAAGGAAACAAATTTAATGGTGATTTAGGACCCATATGGATAGATAACACATACCTTGATATCACGGTGGAAAGCAACAGAAGAAAATTTATTTCAGCATCAGGCACACCAGTGGATCTTGGTAGTGATGGATCAATACCAACAGGATCGCAACCCAAAGTGTATATCAGAGGTGAGGCCAGTGTTTGGAATTCAGCAGACAACAACAAAGGTTCAACATCAGATTATTCAGAGATAGGTGGAACGATAACAGATTCCAGCAACGAACCTATTGGTTAAATATAACAAAGGAGAACACACATGCCCACATGGCCATCAGGAACAAAAGCAAGTACCAGCAATGTTGATTCGCCAACAGACAGCATCACCAGTGCAAGAGCAGACATTCAGCAGAACATCAGCAATGTGAATGATATCATAGACACATTCAACATCGCATCTCCCACAGATGGAGATCTTTTACAGTATTCATCATCCTCAGGCAAATGGGAACAGGTAGCAACCAGTTCAGTGGGTGCCCAAGCGAACATAGTGGCGTTTGACAGCACAGTGAATGAAGATTCAACAGGCACTCCTTCAGATTATGCCAGCACATTCACAGTGACAGGAGGTGGTTCAATCACAACCAGCACCAACACACTCACAATACCAGCAGGTGTTTTTGTGCTACAAACATTGGGATATATCTTCCAAAGCACAGCGTCAACTGCCCCATATAATTCAGACGACATTGAAATAAGATTGATTGATAACACAGGCACAGTGTTGGCAACCAGCGTTGAAAAAAGTGTAACTGCCGCTGGTGGTAAGTTTTTCTTTGGATTTAACACACATTTCACACTGGCATCACAAACTGTATGTAGAATAGAACTTGATATTGATGATAGTGAGGGTCTATTAACCAGTTATCAATTACCACCAATGTTATTTCTAAAAATTAGTTAATAAATAAACAAGTTATAACAACAAAAACCTTTAAAGGAGGATAAAATCATGTCGGCATTGTCAAATCAATATGAGAATAAAATTCTTAATCATATTTTGAACAATACTGCTCTAACACAAGGAACTGTTTATGTGGGACTATTCACAGGCAGTGCTTCCTCTAACCTAGAGCAATCTATCTTAACAAACGAAGTGTCAGGCAACGGATACAGCAGACAATCTGCTACATTCGGTGCGGCATCATCAGGATCAGCATCTAACTCAGGCAACTTAACATGGACTGCAAGTGGAGGTGCCTTTGGCACAATCACAACAGTGGCCCTGATTAATGCGTCAGGTTCAACTGATTCAGCAGGTGAGGGCGATGTAATCGCTTATGCTACATTGGCGGCTTCCAAGGACATACAAGATGGAGATTCATTCCAAATAAGCACTGGTAATCTTACACTTACACTTGCTTAATTAGAATAGGAGTCTCACAGTGGCAGATATCCTATATGTAGTAGATGGATATGTCGCTAATGGCTATGTTCAAGCGACGAGAATATCGTCCGCAACACCATCAGCAACATCCACTCTAACAGTCAGTGGCGGAGTAATTCGTCAAGGACAAGCCACTCTCAAGGCAAATCAATCAGGACTGACATGGGCCGAAATGGGCACATGGGAAGAACCTATACAAGAATATTGGGGTCCTAATTTTATTGTTTCAGCACAGAAGTTTCTAGGCGGTACAGCGAATATGAATGCTGTTGCCACAGCATCATCATCTGCAATATTCACAGCAAATCCTACAATCGATTTAGATGGAGTGATGAGTGCCACAATGACAGCAAACATTGTGGGTTCAGGCATTGTGATTCCTGCAGGAACTTTTACAGCAACCATTGTTGGTAATAGAATAGGAAAAACAAGTGCCAGTGTATCAGCAACAGGAGCCAGCACAGCAACTGGTGTCCTACAAGCAAAAGCATCAAGCACACCTACAATACAAGGCACATTGTCCTCTACTGGCAACAGCACACTGCAAGGTTCAGGTACATCAGCATCAACCACAAGTGCGTCTATTGATGGCGATGCTACGAAAAGAAGCACAGCGACAGCAAACAATACTCTCACAGTTTCAGCCAGTGGTATTATAGCAATCGGCGGGAGAGCAACTCCAACAGTCACTGCAACTTTAAACATTCCAAACACAGGAGTATTAATAACCAGAGGCACAACAGCAACCGCAACAACAACTGGTTCATTAAATGTTGTGGGAGGAATATTGGCAGACGGTACAGCCACAATGGGCGGAATATTGTCCACACTGTCTATAGGAAGTCAATTTGCTATTGATCCGTTTAGAGTGCTTACTATTGACACAGAGAACCGTATAAATATCTTACAACAAGAAACCAGAAACCATCTTGTGCCGAGTGAAACCAGAAAATATCAAGTGCAACACTTATCACTGGTAGATGAGACGGGAATATTAGACAGGAGAGAAGGATAATTCATGGCAACACTAACAGGATTCAAACAAGACAGAGCAGGATTGTACATTGAGAAAGATCCTTTTTCATTATTAGATTACACATTGGATTGGACCAATTGGATGCCAACAGGTGATACAATTGCCTCTGCCACAATAAACATTGAAACAATCAACGGAGATGCGGCACCTTTAGCGGCGAGCGGCAGTCCAACTATAAGCAATAATACGATAGCAACACAAAAGATACAAGCCGGAACAGCAGGCAACATCTACAATATAGAATTTCAAATAACAACCACTAACGGATTGAAAGATTCAAGAAACTTTAGAATTAAAGTTATAGAAAGACAAGCATAATGGAACAAGAAAAAGATAACCACAGAGGCAAGAAAGTAGATAAGGATTTAATCTACAGACTGGCAACCATGATGTGCACCTACAGAGAGATTGCATTGTGTGTGGGTATCAGTGAAAAAGCAGTTTCTAAAAAATACAAAAATTTAATTGAGAAAGGCAGAGAGGAAGGCAAGAAGTCTCTGCGTAGAGCACAATTTGAAAAAGCATTGAAAGGTGATACAAAAATGTTGACTTGGTTGGGTAAACAATATCTAGGTCAAAAAGATTCACCAGAAGATAGGGAAGGCACAGCACCTTTACCTTGGGAGGATTAATGGCACTATCAGTAGCACAAAAAAACATTTGCGATTCAGATGCTAGATTCCGTGTCGCTGTGACAGGAAGAAGATTTGGAAAAACATTTTGTGCCATGAGAGAATTGGCACGACACGCATCTAAAACAAATCAAGAAGTTTTATATGTGGCACCTTCCTATCGTATGGCAAAATCAATTGCTTGGGAGGCATTGAAAGACAAATTAAAAAAATTAAGATGGGTAGAACAAACCAACGAAGCAGAATTAACTATTAGATTAAAATCAGGATCAAAAATTTATTTAAAAGGTGCGGAGAACAAAGACGCACTCAGAGGTATTGGTTGTGATTTTTTAGTGTTAGATGAGTTTCAAGATTTAGATCCAGAACTTTGGACTGCTGTATTAAGACCTACTCTTTCAGATAGAAAAGGCAAGGCATTGTTCATTGGTACGCCAAGAGGCATTGGATCAATGAGCCATGAGATGTATGTCATGGCCCAGAATACAGACGATTGGGCGGCTTTCACTTATCGCACAATTGACGGAGGCATAGTTGGTGAAGATGAAATTGATCAAGCAAAAAGAGACCTAGACACAAAAACATTTGAACAGGAATACTTGGCAACCTTCAACACTTTCTCAGGCATGGTGTATTACAATTTTGAAAGAGATCATCATGTACAACCTTTGAACAACATCAACACAGCAGATATACACGCGGGAATGGATTTTGGTTTTACTCCGATGTCGGTTGCTGTGAGTGTGATACAAAACAACGCAATATATTTTGTGGATGAGATATCTATCAACAAAACCAACACAGAAGAAATTTGTGATGAATTGAAAAGAAGATATCCAACATCTCGTATCACAATATATCCAGATGCGGCAGGCAGACAAAGAAAATCATCTGCAGGTGGTAAAACAGACATATCAATACTACAAAATGCAGGATTCAGGGTATGTGCCAAGATGGCCAATCCTCCTATAAGAGACAGAGTAAATGCTGTAAATAGCAAGTTAAAGAATGCTCAAGGATTGAGAACAATATTCATTGATCCTAAATGCAAACAAATTATAAAGAGTTTAGAATCAATGCAGTACAAACCAAATTCATCAATCATAGACAACAACGAAAACACACACATGGCAGATGCTGTAGGTTATCTTGTGGATTATCTATATCCTATCAAGAGACAGATCGAAAGCAAGAAAAACCAAAGATGGGTGTTTGGAAAGGGGATTAACTAATGCCGGTTATCAGAGACAAATTAATTAAAGGTGATTCAAGATACGCAATAGATTATATCACAGAAGCACACGCGGCATACAAGCATTACATCAATAGATGGACATTCTTGAATGATTCCTACAATGGTGGTTATGATTATTTCATGGGCAGATATTTAGAGCCTTACTACTACGAGTCTAGAGATGATTACGAAAAAAGATTAAGAATGGTTGCTTTAGACAATCATGCTAAATCCGTGGTTGGCATTTATACAAGTTTCTTGTTTAGAAAACCTTGTCAAAGAATGTACGGCACACTTGAAAACAATCAAAATTTACAAGCATTCCTAAGAGATGCTGACCTTGATGGCAGATCTTTTGAATCTTTCATAAAAGATGTAAGCACAATGGCAATGGTGTATGGAAATGCTTGGGTGATTGTTGATAAACCAGAAACACAGGTGAACACAAGAGCAGAAGCACTTGAACAAGGCATCAGACCTTATGTTTCATTATTCACACCTGACAATGTGTTGGATTGGAAATATGAAAGACAAGCAAATGGTTCATATCAATTGACATATCTAAAAGTTAAAGAAGAAATTATTGAAGACGAACAATTTATTAGAGAATACACAATGGATGAAATCAATGTGTACAAATTGTACGGCAATGACAAACGAGGAGAATATTTAGAAACAATTCCTAACACACTAGGAAAGATTCCTGCTGTTTGTGTGTATGCACAGAGATCAAACATTCGTGGAGTAGGAGTAAGCACCATTGGAGATATCTGCGATCAGCAAAAAATGATCTTTGAAGAATATTCAGAGATAGAACAAATTATTAGATTGACAAACCATCCATCACTTGTACTAGAAGAAGGTGTTGAAGCATCAGCAGGCGCAGGCGCAATAATCAAAATGACCAGCACAAACGACGCACAGAAAAAACCATACTTGCTACAACCAGCAGGTTCGTCAATTGAAAGTGTGCTGTCATCTATACAGAGAAAAGTAGATGCCATAGACAGAATGGCTTGCTTGGGTGGCATAAGATCAGTTGAGTCAAGAAGATTATCAGGCATAGGATTACAAACAGAATTCCAAATGTTGAATGCTAAACTGGCAGACTTTGCGATGAGTTTAGAACACGCAGAAGAACAGATATGGGACATATGGGCACAGTTCGAAGGCACAAAATTTGATGGCAAAGTGAAATATCCAAGATCATTTTCAATACAAGACAAAGTTAATGATGTGTCAATGTTAAAATTAGCAAAAGAAACTAATCCTACAGATCCTATGACACTTGAAAAGATTGAAAAAATGTTATTGGAAACAATCACAGAAAAACCATATGATGAAGTAAAACAAGCATATGACGAAGACAAATTAAAAAATAAACCTGCCAAAGACCTTGTACAGCACACACCAATCACTGATGTTAATGACATGGTGGTTCATTTGAGAGAAATGGTACAAGCAGGATACACAGACGAAGAAATAAAATCATTACATCCAGAATTGGCACAACTATTTTCAAACGAACAAAATTAATTGTAAGGTTTGTGATGGCAAAATATCAAGGTAGAACTGTAAAATTAAACACACCATCAAGAGGTGATGTAAAAAAATTTAAAGTATTTGTGCGTGATAGATCAACCGGCAATGTCAAAAAGATAAACTTTGGACAAAAAGGTATGACCATCAAAAAGAACAATCCTGTCAGACAAAGATCGTTCCTAGCACGAATGGGTGCTGTGCTGAAAAAGGTTAGAGGACAAAAATCTTTATCACCTGCTTACTGGAGTATGAAAGCATGGCGATAGTGACTTCAGGCAGTATGTCTGCTTTTGTTGGTGACCGACCAAGCAAAAGAAAATTCAAATTAAAAATAGGAGCAAATATCATGGCAACTAGAGGAAAAAAGAAAAATTCTATGGCTAAAGGTAGAAAATCATCTACAAGAGGCAAAAAGAAGAAGAGATAATAAATAAGTTTCTAATGTGCTAAAACACATGGAGGGCACTCTAACTCATTATACAAAAGGAGGACATAATGGACGCAGAAACACAAGCGGTAAAAACACAGGACACTGCACCTGTAAACGAACAGCAGGCACAGACAACAGTCAGTGAAGAAAAAACTGAAACTTTCTCTCAAGACGCAGTTAATAAAATAGTTGCTGAAAGAGTAGCAAAGGAAAAAGCCAAATACGATAAAAAGTATGGAAGCATTGATGTTGATCACTATCAATCGTTGATTGAGAAAGAAGAAAAGGCAAGAAAGTCTGAATTGGAAAAAAGAGGCGAATTTGAAAAATTGTTAAAAGAACAAGCGGACAAATTTGCTGGAAAAATAAACCAATATCAGTCAGAACTTACTTCAATCAAAATTGACGGAGCATTGTTAAGTGAGGCTTCAAGTCTAAAAGCAGTGAATCCTAATCAGGTAGTTCAATTGCTTAAAGCACAATTGAAGTTGAATGAAACAGGCACAGTTGATGTGGTTGACACAAACACGGGTCAAGTGCGTTATAATGACAAAGGCGAACCGATACAAGTTAAAAACTTGGTGCAGGAGTTTCTTCAAGCAAACCCACACTTTGTTTCAGCAGGACCTTCGGGTTCAGGCACAGGACAAGGAACAGGCAAGCAACAGGCTGTGACAGACAACGATATAAGCAAACTAAACATGGGCAACCCTGAACATAGAGAACAGTATCGAAAGATAATGGCTTCTAAAGGGATCCAAGTTTAACATTTTAAAAGGAGAAAAATAAAATGGCTAATGAAGTAACAAGTTCCGTAGTAAGCGAACTTTATTCAAACATCGTTCAGTCGGCTTTGTACACTTACAGTGAACAAGCAGTGATTAGACCTGTTGTAAGAAATTACGACATGACTGGAACTCCAGGCTTAACAGCACAGGTTCCAAAATATCCTGCAATCGCGGCAAGTGATTTAACTGACGGAACGGACTTAACATCAAACACGGCTTTCAACACTACATCAATCACGATGACAGCGGCTGAAAGAGGTGCTAGAATCACATTAACTGATCTTGCAAAAGAATCCGCACAAGAAGATGTTGCGGCGGCAGTTGGAAGACAATTAGGTGAAGCAATGGTTAACAAAGTAGACGGTGAAATCGCGGCATTGTTCCCATCATTCTCAAACAGAGTTGGTGCGGCAGGCGACGGTATCACAGCAGAAACTATCTTCAAAGCAGTTGGTCAATTAAGATCACAAAATGCTAGAGGACAAGTATTTGTAGTTCTGCATCCATTCCAAGCAATGGATCTTAAGATCCAATTAGCAGGTGCTGGAAACACTAACATGGCAAATCCACCACAAGTAGGTAACACAGTTCTTACTTCAGGTGTAGTGGGATCCATAGGCGGTGCAATTATACTGGAAAGTAATAATTGTGGTAAAGACACTAACGATTCTGTCTCAGGAACAGGTAACTTTGTAGGTTGTGCATTTACACAAGATGCAATTGGTTACATGGTCAAAAGAAACATCAGAGTAGAAACGCAACGGGACGCTAGTCTTCGTGGCGAGGAAATAATTGGAAGCATGGCTTATGCAACAGCAGAGCTTTTCGATGAATATGGTGTTGGTATCTTAGGAAAAGCATCACTATAATAAATACAGCATAATCTTTATGCTCTATACATTAGGGGCGGCAGGCAACTGTCGCCCTTTTTTTATGACTTTGATATAAATAATCAAGTATAGGCAAGAAGCACTTGCCATATTTTTATTAACAGGAGGAAGAACCCCTAATGGCAACATTACTAACCATATCAGACATACAAGAATACGAACCAGACATCTTAAATTTCGGAGTACCAGATTTCGCAACGGAAATAACAAGAGCACAAAATGATGTGTTCAGAGACTTAAGAATAAAATGGTGGCCCACACAAACAATTGGATTGTATGATCTAAAATACATCGCAGGTGGCAACACTGAACCAGATGAAGATTTATACACAGCAAGTCAATTGACAAGAGCCGCAGTGTATCAATGTTTGGGGTATCATATCTATCCGACACTATCAAAATTCGAACCAGACCAAGACATTTTCGAAAGAAAGATGCTGTTCTACAGAGAAGAGTATCAGAGAGAATTCGAACTTGTTTTAAGAGATGGTGTAGAGTATGATTTGGATTCATCAGGCACAGTTGACGACACTGAAAAGGAAGCAACTCATTTTCTACGCCTAAAGAGGTAGTAGATGTCCAACAGAGAAAACATAGTCAACAACATTATTACAGTTTTGGAAGACATGGATCATCCGAAACCTACATTTGTGACCAGAGAACCATTTGATGTTCTTAAATTGGCAATCACACAATTTCCTGCACTACTAATCACCACAGGCAACGAAACAAGAGAAGATCATGCCATGGGTGGAGCAAGAAGAGGTGTCATTCAGATACAGATCAGAGGATTTGTGAGAGCAGATGGCAGATCAGCACAGATTATCACAGTGGATCAAAAAAGAAATGAATTGATTGAAAGAATTGAAGAAACACTCAACACAGACAGAACAAGAGAATTAAATGCATCGAGGGCGGCGACGACACAAGTATCGAGCATAGAGGTTATAGACAGAACACCACCATTGGGTGAGTTTTTAATGACTGCCGCAGTCAGTTATTCATTTACTAAAGGAGCAACATAATGGATCAAAAGAATTACACAAAGATGCTGGACAACAACAATCAACAGGTGTTGGTCAGCAACGAAAGAGTAAACAGATTTCTTGGAGAAGGATGGCAGGTGCTATCCTCACAGGAAAAGTCACCGGTGAGCACTAAATTAGAACTTACTGTGAATGCCCAAGTGACTAAACCAAAAAAATCTAGAAGCAAGAAGAAAAAACAACCAGAACCAGATTATATTGATGAAGTGAAATACGACATGGATGCTGAAGAAGGTGAAGATATCTTGTTGCCCGAGGATTTAAACCATGAGGATGATGTAGATCATCCTGATGACAAAAAGGAGGACTAAACTATGGCAACTTTTGAAGGTTCGCAAGGCGCCGTTCGTATCATCGATACAGCGGATTCGGCTGGCTTCGGTAAGAACATTGCTGAGGTTCGTTCTTGGACAGTGGAACACACTAAAGATGTGATCGAAGACACTGCTATGGGCGACACGGCAAGAACTTACAAGCACGGCTTACAACAATTCACGGGATCAATGGAAGTGATATATGATTCAACTCATACAGTCACTACAAGAGCATTTGATCCAACGCACGAAGATGCATTGACTGTTGAATTTTATCCAAATGAAACAACTGGACAAAAATTCACAGGTTCAATCTTGGTAACATCTGTATCAAGAACAGCATCATTCGACGATTTGGTGACTGCAACTGTGAATTTCCAAGGCTCAGGCGCACTAACAGTGGGATCTGCGTAAGGATAATGTTTAAGACAAGAGTCTTAAATTTAGAGAAGGTGTTGACCTCGGTAGAGCAATCTGTCAAAAAGGTCAGCACTAATCTAATAAAAACTTTGTTGGTTGAAGTTAAGAAAGCAACTCCAATCAGACAAGGTAGAGCCAGGAAGGGATGGCGTGTTGAACGACAAGGCACAAATACAAAAGTCGTCAATCGTGTTCCTTATATTGGTACTTTAGAACGAGGGCGATCTAAACAAGCACCACGAGGTATTTTAAGACCAACGGTGCAGAAAATAAAAAACAGGAGAAAACTATATGAGTAAAATACTGGAAAACGCAAAGACGCACTTCAAATCTAAATTGAATGGTGAATTACAAAAAATAAGTGTTGAAGAATGGAAGAGTGATGTCTATTTTAAAGGCACTTACCCTTTTGCTGTAGAATCTAAAATTATAGAACTACAACAACAAGGTAAAACTGTGGAAGCACTGGTTGAGTCAGTGATAGCAAAGGCTTTGAACATGGATGGACAACCTATGTTTGGAAAATTTGACAAAGTTTCATTGATGAATGAAGTAGATCCGCAAGTGTTGATCAGAGTTGCGACAGCACTCAACAACGGCACTATGGAATACAATCAACCGATGGAGGAAACGGTAAAAAACTAAAAGAGGACATTGAACTTTTATTGATTATGAAAGTTGCTAAAGAACTTGGCAAATCAATACAAGAAGTTATGCAGTTCAGTGTCCTGGAACTTAAACTGTGGTCAGCATATTTTAAAATAGAATTTGATGATCAAAACAAGGTGATGCAAAATGGCAGAACAGGTAAAAATAGAACTCGTCGTCGTTGATAAAACATCGGGAGCTCTAAAAAGAACAAAAAACCAGGTTGTACAATTAAACAGCAGTTTAATTGGCACAGGTAGATTGGCACGACTGGCTGGTACTGCCCTTGTGGCAATTGGAGCGGCAAGAATAGCAAAAGCAATTCTAAACACTGCCGCACAATTCCAAGACTTAAGAATTGCATTGGCATCTGTTACAGGATCTATCAAACAAGGTAGAGAAGCATTTGATTTCATACTAGATTTTGCAAGAACTTCAATATTTGAAGTTAGTGATTTAACAAACACTTTCATTAAATTAAGAGGGGCAGGGATTGAACCCACTAGAAAACTTTTAACCACTTTCCAAGATGTTGCGGCGGTATCGGCAGATAGAATAGGTACTTTACAAGCAATCACAGACTTGTTTGCTAGAACAACAGCAGGGGGTTTAGGACTAGAAGAATTAAACAGATTAGGAGACAGAGGTATTCCTGTCTTCAAGATGTTGGAAGACACACTAGGTTTATCTAGATTAGAAATATCCAAAGTAGGACAGACAGCAGAAGGTGCCACATTAATATTAGATGCATTACAATTCAGTATCAACAATGCTTTTGGTGGATCATCTGCACTACTAACAACCAATTACAGTCAAGCAGTATCAAACTTGAATGACGCATTCTCCAGTTTGGCAGACACAATAGGTCAAGGCTTTTTGCCTGTGTTGACAGATTCAATCAAAAAGATTTCTCAAGGCACAGGAGACTTCAATGAACTAGGAAGAAGTGTTGGTATAAAAGTTGGCGCCGCATTGGCATTGATTGCTGAGGGTTTTTTAATAATTGCTCAAAACTTTAAAATAATTTTAGGATTATCAT